>ERZ791731.86-NODE-86-length-62195-cov-4.63722_pt1 | contig 62195 bp, 45 predicted proteins | sample MGYA00509954_ERZ791731 | MGnify/ENA primary metagenome ERZ791731 (study PRJEB30046, sample SAMN00715134) | human gut metagenome | study: EMG produced TPA metagenomics assembly of the A metagenome-wide association study of gut microbiota in type 2...
CAGCCATGTCCGTACCCATTTCCACGTGCAGGCTTCCGAATGAATGCCGGGTGCAGTGAAAGGTTATCTTCTTGGTTATGCCTGCCGCCAAGAGCCAGCGTTTGAGTGGTCCTTGCAGCATCTTGTCCTTGAAACCGTCAAAGATAAGTCCCTCGTGCCGTTCCCCAAGCAGTCCGTAGGCTTCATCGCTGATGGGGTTGTGTACAATCTGTTTGGTCTTCTGCATACGGGTGGTCACGAACATCTTGCCGTTGGTGTACGGCTGTATCTGCTGCCAAGTGAGCTGCCTGATGTCGCTCTTTCTTAGTCCGGTCAGACAACCGAAAAGGAACGCCCTTTTCAATACCTCTTCCTCACAAGGCGTTTCGGCAAGCCGTATCAGTTCCTCTTGGCTCAGATGTTCCCTCATGGTGGGAATGCACTCGATGCGGTCTAAGAATCCGTTTGGGTTCTCCTTTATCTTCCTGTCCCGGTAGGCGGTGTGAAGTACCGCACGGAAAGCCGACCAGTAGCCCGCCGCAGAATTGATATGCAGCTTTTGGCTGGTGTGTATGGATTGTGGGGCGTTAAGCAGATATTCCATGAACTTGCGGCACAAATCCACGTCCACCTCCTCAAAGGTGCATTTGCCGTTCACGAACCGCTCGAAATGTTTATAGACGTGCTGCCACTTGATATTCTTCCTGTCTGCCAACCCCTTGAAGTAGGCGAGGAAATCGCCTTTCATCTTGGCTTTGTCAAAGAAGCCGTTGTTCTCGTTGAAGATGGCTTCATAACGCCTATTACGCAGTATCTCCGCTTTTTTCATCATGCGTGCGTTGAAATCACGCTCCTGCTGGTTGGCAGGTTTGGCGAAGATGTAAATCCCAAGAGCTTCACGTGTAATCACCTTCATGGTGGTGTTGTCACGGTAGCCGGGATAATAGTCCAGACACAGCGAATACTGTGTTCCGTTCTTAATCTTGCGCTTGCGCAAGGTAACTGTCTTGCATTTGCTCATATTGATGATGTTTTAAGTTGTACATTTTCGGGGGTGTTCCCGTGTTTACGGTGGCAAAGGAACAACGTGAAACAACCGTGAATACCTCCACGACAATCATTTTGAAATAATTTTCCGGCAATGTCGGTTGCTCACGGTTGTTTCTCCCTTTCAGCCATGACACGCTCCACATCGGAGCGTAAAAGCAGGTTTTTCACGCCTACTTTTATCTTTTCGATGTGCTTCACCTTGACGATATGGCTGATGTTGGCGGAGGAAAGCCCGTAAATCTGCCGGACTTGCTCCACGGTGTAGTAGCGTTCATCGTTCACGAGGTCTGTCCTGCGGAGTTCGTCCAGATGGGATTTGGAGTAATAGGTGCGCCCGTATTCTCTTTTGGTCGGTATCTTGTGGCGGTAGGCGTATGCCCGGAGTGCGGAGGGTTTCATGCCGAACAGTTCTTCCGCTTCTTCAATCAGGAGCCAATCGGTGATATTGCTTGTATCTATAGCCATACCGAAGAACTCGTCAACGTGTTTCTTGCTGTAATAGTTTTTCCCTGCGATGCGGCAGATGGGAATGCGGTTGCGCTTGGCTGTGGTATAGAGCCACGACTGCCTGACCTTGAAGAGCGACATCACCTCCTCGCCAGAATAGAAGTCCAGCACTTCATAGGTTTCCTTTTCCCTTTTTTCTTTTTTGGCAAGCGGGGAAGATGAAGCGGACTTTCTCGGAGTGGAAGTACTGCCGGGCAGGACACGGTGGTAGGGATTGCCCTCCAGCATCCGCTCGATGTCTGTCTTGCGGATAAACGCCATGCGGTTGCTGATACGTGAGGCTTTCAGTTTGCCGAGGGCTACGAGTTTATAGATGTACTGTCGGGAACAGCCCATGAGTACTGCTGCTTTGGAAAAGGTGAGATACTCCTGATGCTGTATCTCCATCAAGGGGCGGACAGCTTTGAAGAGGTTGTTCTTCTGTTCCGTTCTAGCTCGTTTGGCTTCCGCCTGACAAGCCTCGCTGCAATATTTCTGTACCCCGCTCCGGGTTACAAATGACTTGCTGCAAAAATTGCATTTTCTGGTTGTTTTCATGCTGCTTTTATCGTTTACTGGTTCATTCCTTCAATCGTATATCTCTGAAATGGTGAACGGATGTAAACGGAGGTCAACCGTTGTCGCCTTTCTGCACAATGTTACTATTGCTGCATATCAGGGCGGTTGTTGTCGCTCATCGTAAACGGTTGTAAACCCTTGTCAACTGTCCGCACGATGTGGCAAAAAACAAGCTCCGCAAATTCTCCACGTCAGAAATACGTCTCAAAAATATGTGGAAATTTGGGAAGCATCAAAAAGCAGCCGAAAAGTGTTAATTTTTAGAATATTCTGATAGATAAAGACTTACGCTTGAATATTTCTGGTTATTTTTGGTTGTTTTGAGATTCTAAATACATAGAAAGAATGCAAACTCTCTGTTGGTAAGATGCTCAATATCGCCCTTTTTAAAATCGTAATGAACGCCCAAAGAACGCATAACTTTACCCACATAGTTTTTGCAATTGGTTGAGTAACTATCGCTGGTGTACTTGATGGATGTTATGCCGTTCTTTTGGAAGTCACAGAGAGGATTATAGATTGAACTCATCGTGAGAGTCTTGGGATCTACATACTCTTCTTTTTCACTTAGTACTAGGATATTATCTAATTCATTATACTCACCTAATGCGTCAACAGCCGTTTCGCGCAACTCTGCAAGTTCATCCATGAAAGCATAGTGAATTGTGTTGAAATACTCACGACGAGTTAAGTCACCCTGTATTTGAAGGTAACTGTTAATTTTTGCATGTCTCCATGAAGTTGTATCGTCAATGTACTTAACATTTAATTTATCAAGTATTTGCTTTATCAGTGAACGCTCTTCTCCTGTTTTGAATGTTATCTGATTAGCAATTTCAACAAATGCAAATGGTTCATCTTGCTCAGTACAGTTAATGTATATGCAGTTTTTTAGGCTATAGAAGTTGCCATCGTGTGCTTTGACTCTGAGATTCGTCAATGCAGCTGGCAAATCCTCATATTCTTCCTCAAGTTCATTGTGATACTTGACAAGAGTTGCTGGTAGAGTAGGTTCATCTATTTCATTCAACTTAGGAATAATCGTACCAATCAAGATATCTATGATTTCTGATTTTATGCCGACTGAAGTCCAAAATTTTTGCCATTCTTCTACAATGTCTTCTTCTTGCATGTATTTAGATGATAGGAAGTTTGCTTCCTCGTCGTACTTCTTGACATATCCCTCAACACCACCTTCTTCAACATAGCAATCAGCTAAGTAGATAACGTCGCAAATTTCGGCTGTAGTATCATCTGATAACAGGATAGGAAGTTCTGGAAGATTAGCTATTGCAGATTCTGATAGATTCTTTTTTGCCCATCTCCAAAATGCAATGTTCTTTGTCTCATCCGCTATTGTTGCTGCGAAAACATCTGTATTGTCATTCAACCACTTAAGGAAATGAGTTATAGTAAAATCGCTATTTTCAAGATGGGTACTCCAATAGTCTCTGTTATCTTCTGCATTGTATGCGGGGTCAATGATGTTGAGTTGAGAAAACTCAACGAGACCATTTTCTGCAAGTTCCTTAGCTGTGCTACTGAGAATAGCATGGCCAGTAGATGTATTTACAGGTTCAGTATTACCTAGAAGATAGAGCTTTGCAGACTTCATCTCCTTTATTTCATTGGCAGGAGTCTGACCTTTATGTTCTATTACTAAGTTGTGAAAATCTACACTTTGCTCTTTGTCTTTTATCTCATTATTAATATCTGAGATATTTGGCACTATTACCTTACTGAAAAAGTTCGCAAAATCATATTTTTCAGCCTTGATAGCAAGTATAGCCTTCGAGTTACCATATTTGCTGGTGCACATATGAGCGATTCCTGAAGGGAACCACTCCTTATTAAGGATGTCTTTTAGTTCATCATCAAAAGCGTAAACAGAGCTCTGAGATTTATTTATATCATAACAATCCTCAGCTACCAAAGTGATGGAAGCAAATTGATCCGAATCTTTTTCTTCTTCAAAAATCAGTTTATAATTATCATCAAGATACTTGATGAAATCAATATTTTTAGACCCATCTGCATCGTTATTTCCACTTATATTAGCGTTAATCTCTTTGATATGCTTCTTAATTACAAACTTGTAAAAATATTTTTCTGAGATTTCATTAACCCAGAAGGCAGAATCCATAAATCTCTTGAATTCTGAAACCTTGTTATTAGAACAGATTTTTATATAGTCTGAATCAAGGCAATACATCCATTCATTGTCAATCCATTTTTTTTCGCTATATGAATCATAAAGATTTGATGGCAAGAATACTTCATCATCTTTAGGAATAATAAAGCAATAATCCCCATCCTTATCAACTACATTAAGTGCGTAGTTGTTTAGTGTTCCTGCTGTGAAAAATGACTCATTGTTAAAACAGAATTTTACAAAATCCTCACTTATGTCATAGTCTTCACCTATCGCCTTCTGAATATCATTACAATATTCATCAGATAGAATAATATCTTTTGCAATGATTTCATTAGAATAAGTCTTAATATTTAAGTTATTCTTGAAGTACTCTGTGGCAATAGAATCATACTTAGTGGAAACGAATTCTATGGCAATATTATCAAGCCACTTAGCTTCACAAACTCTCTGTCCAATAGTTGAAGCAAAGAAAATGAATTTATCTTCAAAATTTTCCACAGCAACTTCCTTTGTGTTGAAGAAGGGCAGTTCTGCTATCTCATCATCGCAGATATTATTTTTGGCAATAAAGTGATAAAAATGAATAGAAGCGTCTTCATCCTTTAACGTTTTTATTGTATCAGCCTTATTCTTTCTAGATAAAAGGGTATCTTTCACAAAACTAAAAGGATCAAATGAGTTGAATTTTCCATCAACTACATCTGCCCAATTAGAGTTGTCTTTGAAATATTCACGGGTATTAAGTGATATATAACATATATGACTACTGAAAGCACCAAGGTCAATAAGGTGCTCATCAATATCATAGTATAAATCCTCCGCAGAATAAAGGCTTCCGTACTCGTGTTCGATGAAAATTGGCTCATCAAAAAAATCTTCAAGTAGTTCATTCTCAAGGAGGAAGTTTAAGAACTTATCATTATTATCCTGTACTTTCAACCATTCTTGGAACTCATTTTTGCTAATCATTTCATGTAAACTGTCAACATCGAAGATGTTCTCTTCAATATTGAACTTGCGCAGATATTGTTCTGCAAAAGATTCAAACGAGTCAGAATTACGCAATTCTAAATTTGGTAGATATTTCCCCTCATTATCAGTGAATTTAAGGAAATTTTCATCACTCATAATGCCACTTGAGGTTAGCCCAGTTTCGTCCACTATTACATTTTGCAAACAGACATAACCCTCTTGAGTAGGAACAAGATCATCTGTTTCCACTCTATCAACAAATCCTTTTTCAAAAGAATTTATCAGCTCCTTATATTTTAATCTTCCACTCTTTAATGACGCAAAATTTGGAATCAAATTATAGATAGAATCTAATTCATATTCACCGCACTTTGTCAATTTCAAAATCCACTCAAACAATTTTGAGCCGGCGATATTCGCAATAGTCTCATTTATATTTGTTGAGTTATCGAAATCAACTTCAACATCATCACGAGCGCCATTTGGAATCATATCTGTATTCATGAGGAATTTTAATCCCCATGTTGCATCTTTAGCAGGAAGATAGCAATATAGACATGTATCTTTAACAGCCTTTAGTTTTCGTCCATCAATCTCGCAAGCAAAAGATACCTTAGTATTTTTAAAATCATAATACTTCGTAGGAATTTTGAGACCTCCAGTATCTTCTTGATCGTCAATATCTGCATTAATGGCTCTCGTGATTTCTTCGTCTATGTTCTCACTAAAGTCATCAACTCTCCATGTGTCGTTGTCTCTGCTGCAAACAATATCGGGAATTGGGGTACCTTTTAGATATACTTTAACACTAGAAAGATTTGGTATAAATAGAATAACGCGCTCATTTTTAAATATATCTCGGAACATATTTTCGTAATTATACACACTTTCTCTCAAAGTTTCTATTTTAGTCGGTTTAAGTGCAAACTTTACTCGAAAATCTTCACCAGCTTGTGTGAAGATAGCACGCTCAGCTGGAGTTAATTCTTGATATTTTGTCCAAATAGGCAAAATCTGCCAAGGAGTATCAACAATATCTCTTGTTGCTTGACGGTCAAATCTGAAAGAATAATCACCTGTCTGTAAGTACACGTTCTCGTTGTCAAGAAATACGGTCTTAAAGCCAATGCCCTTATAGCCTATGGCATCCTTGTTTGTATCTTTCTCTTTGTCATTAATACTGCATATCGCAGCAATATTTTTTTCATTAAATATCGCACCAGAATGCATGAATACTAATGAAGACAACGTGAGATGGAACTCAACATCTACCTTTTGTTTTACATTATCAATCGTTACTGGATAGTCATTCGCATTTTGGAGTAGTTCATATATAAAGATTTCCTTACCACTAGCTGTCAGTTGATTCTTTAATGTATCCAACATCTTCACAATCTTCTGACCTGCACCTGCTGGATAATTCATTATGTCGTCATGAAGCCTTTGAATAAGGTTTCTTGGTGTTACTTCTTGAAAGGACTGAGTTTCATCTACCTTAAATAGATAGACATAATTCTCCTTTTCGCCATTTAAAATCCATGAGAACTCATAGTAAATACCGTCTTTAGGCTTAAACAAATGAGGATGGTATACAATGGGGGCTTGCTCTTTGCCATTCTGTAGAATAAGTTTTGAAAAGTCGCTACGTCTGATATCACGAATAGTAAAACTGCCATCCTTGTTTTCTGTAAATAGACCTACGAACTTATCATCTTTAAGTTTAAGGTTATAACGGAATTTTGATTCCGCATGTTTATCACGTCTTACAATAGCCTGTTCTATATTTTTTATTCTCGTGATGATGAGCTTATACTGGCGGCGTTCTTCTTTTAAAGCATTTATATTAGGTATAGCATAAAATTCGCAAAGTCCAGGTTTTACAAAATGACAGAATTTTACAGGTACATACAAACTATTAGGACAAAGGTCGTTTGCCATACCATTAATTGTGATATGTTCTATCTTACCACAAAAGCGCTTGTCTTCATGTTTTGGTGGTAATTCGCTATATTGTCCTCTAAGAACAGTACCTTTGAAGAAAGCCTCAATTTCTTCATCACTAGCGTAATAAAGGTCTGACTTCTTTCTTATTTCCATATACAGAATTTTTGTTTGTTCAACTTATTATTTTTGATTAAATCGTCGTTCGAAATGGGTCCAAGCGGTGCGGTAGTCGGCGATGCGATCACAGCAGGTGAAGGGGGCTTCGTAGGTGATGGTTTGGCCGGCATAGAGTTCGCTGGTGAGGGTGTGGGCGTAGGTCTCACCGGGATGCATCTCACGGATGTGGTTCCATGTGGGGCGATCTACGCCTACGCCGATGAGCCCCTTGGAGCAGGTGAAGACGATGCGGCCATGGCGGTCATACCAAGTGTCGTTCTCGTTTTGCTGAAGCACAGGGAATTGGATTTCGTACATCATGATGAGCTCGTCGAGGGTCAATCCGAGGGCCATTGCTGCCAATACGTCTATCTCTACCAAGGCCATTCGGCGCTCAAAGTAGTTACGCAACGGTGTGTCGTTGTTCCACTCTTCGGTCAAAGTGTCCCATGGCGCCAGGCGTTTGTCTTTGATGCTCCATTGCTCATGTTTGTAGGAGGCATCCCATACTTCCGACCATAGGTCCGCGTAACGGTTCGTTACGCAGTTTAAGCGAAGGGTACGGCCATGTAATGCCTTTCTGTATTTTTCCTCGACTACTAATGGAAAAGAATCCATACGGCTGGATTGAAGATTCGAAGCACCTACAGTTTTCATATAGAAGTCCATGACAATAGAAGAACACATGGCGGTCATATCCACGGAGTAATCTCCGTTGCGGAACGCAACGGAGATTACTCCGTTGATATGTGCACTCTTGCGAGGCAAGAGTGCACATATCAACGTTCGTTCTCCTGCTTGGCTAAGCATTTTACGGAATCCAACCTTATAGTAATCCATCCAGTTTTCATAGATAGTATTACCATCTTCATCTTGACCTTTAGGGAAACCTTTTATCAAAGAGTTATATTCTTCAAGAGAGGTACAGGGAACATAGTTCGTTCGAGCAGAAAAATCATCATTGATTTTTTCTAAATCAATTGCATCGTAATCGCTATTAAGAATACACTGTTGACGAGGATTCTTATATAGAGGATTATTAATATAGAATTGAGGTCCAGTATATATCATTTCTTGTAGTTCCCAATTGGGCATGCGTGTCTCTCTTTTCATCCAACTTTTATCTACAGCACCAGTTTCATGGAAACATTCACTTACAATATGTTGTTGATCATAGAGGTGATTTGGGAAAGAACTCAATGTCTTTAATACATCAATAATTTCTTTATTATGAATACCCACTAACTTGGTTGCTTCCCAATCATCCGAGTTCTCAAATGTTTTGGCAAGTACGCGTAGCTCTTCTTCACCAAAGTGAACAATACGATTCTTGTGGGCAGCTGTATTCCAATTGCCCTCTTTATCTTTAATTCCGCCACAATCTCCGTGCCCATCGTGTGCAAAGCAAGCGTCCACTGTGTTGGGATGGAAAAGATTGCTGAGCGAAGCGAAGCGCGATGATGAACTTCGGCGAGGGCCGAGAAGTTGATCACCATACACCGTATGGTGATCAACTTCGGCAAAAAGCCGAAGTTCATTTTGGTACTGAAAGTGGTAACGCAGACGCTTGTACAGCTCACGGCGAAGCGGTTGCCCCTTCGGATCATCATAGATACTCTCAGGACATAAAATGCCAATATATCCATTCTCCGCAGACGCTAAATCGAATGTATTGGTCAGTACGCATTTATAGAGATTAGTTTGCTGACCAATGAGTAGAGGATAGTTGGCAAACGCATTCATGAATGCGCTTGAGCATTGCACTTCCATCTGCTCATCCTCATAGATACGTCGCATAGACTCGTCTTCCATAAAGCGAGTCTGCATGGCACGAGCATCCGGTGCTGATACTTTATGTATCAGCACTTCGGGATAGCGCTCGCTCAAGACAGCCTTATCGTCGAATTGAAGCTTCAGCCAAGGCGGATTACCGCAAATAATGTCAAAACCATCACGAAGCCAGAACACTTCAATAAACTCCAGCATAGGGTGGAAGAAGTGATAGCGACCCGCCAAACGCTTGGCTATCTTGAAGCGTTCGGGTTCTTCATCGGCAAAGAGCGTAGTTTGCGAGGTGGTGCTTTCCAGCATCTCCTCCTTACTCTTAGCCACAATCTGAGCCTGTTCTTCCGTCATGCGCTCACTTCCGTATTCGAATTCAAGTTCTTCGCACACCATGTTTGCTCCCGCCATAGTACGCTGGGTGTTACGGTCAAGTTTGTCATTGCTTACATCAAGCAAGTTCTCAATTTCGCGCCAATACTCCTCACGAGTAGGAAGTGCGGCAGCATCTTGATATTCCCAAAACCAAAGGGCACACCAATAGTCCATCACGAGTTTTAGCTTATAGTAAGCATTGTCGTGACGGTAACGAGTATCGAAAATACGTTCCTTCTCAGCATACTTCTCGGCTTGGTCATAAGCACGGAAAAGCATATTGTCTTGAGGAATCTCATGCGGCCAGATGTCGCGACGGTTGTTGGTGAGGTGCTCAATGTTCACCTGCGTTTCCATTGCTTCACGAAGCAGCAAGTCTATCTTGGCAGAAAGACGCTGAAGCGTTCTGAATTGATCCTCACCAATGGGAGCTGTCCAATCCTTTAAGCGGTCGGCCATCACCTTCGCTTCTGTTGCATGTTCCTTCTTCATATCCTTCAATCCGAGGGCTGCCAGCATGGCTTTATCAGGCAAAAGGAAATGATAGACTTCATTAACGAAGCGATTTACACGAGTGCGACCAAACTTCACCTTATGCGGTGCCTTAGTCCACCATTCGTTAGCCTCCAACTTAGTTCTTCCCTTTTTGGCCAACACCTCATTGCGAGCATACACCTTGAGCCAAGCACCAATCACGGCATTACCTACGGTGAGGCGGTTGGCAAAGAAAGGTGTCTCCATATCTTTGTGAATCACATTGAGCCAAAGCGACAGTTTACCCAACTCGATGGCCGTAGGATTCAAGTCCACACCATACACATTATGTGTGGCGATATAGGCCTTCACCTTCTGCAACTCATCCCGATAACGGTCGGGAGCTGGCTTCTTTTCTACATAAGTCATGTAGGCTTCCGCTAACTGGTTAATAACCTCATTGAGGAAGGCTGCTGCACCAACAGCAGGTTCCAATATCTTCAAGTCGAGCAGATCCATCGGTTTGCGCTTACCTTCACGCACTTCGTCCACGATAGCTTTGATGGTATATTTGATGGTGCTGCGTGTGAGGACTTCAGGAGTATAATAACTGGCCGACTTCTGACGGTCGCGACCATTCAATCGATAAACGAAGGTACCTCTGGGCAGACGACGAGGTTCGCCAGTTTCCTCATCACAAATCACTTCACGGATATCGAAAGCCTCCATGCGAGAATAGGGAACCAAATAAGTGCCATCTTCTGGTGCACTGGCTTTGCATACCTCGATATAATCTTCTTCGGCATAGAAACCACGATAAGCCAGCAAAGATTCATAGACTGAACCCAACTGGTTGACACCCAGGTTGGCATACGAGATGCGTCCACAATACTTCTTGCTTCGAGAGAGCGAAAGAGCACGAATAATCTCTTGCCATTTCACATTGCGGATGCGTACGTCGTGGAGCTGTTTCAAACGACCGTCGTTGAACACCGGTGAGTCGATGGGGCGTACGCAGAATGACTTGTTGTTTGCTTCATCATCCTTGTGGAAGCCTTTGGAAAGGACTGCAAACAGATGCTTGATACTATCATCGAAGAAGTAGCCGTTGCGTGTCTCATCGCTGATTAAACGCACTTGTTCCAAATCACGCAAAGCTTCGAAGCTGTAGCCACGCTTATAGACCTCATCGCCTGTGGGGAGAATCTCCAACTCTGGGCGACTCTCGGCAAAGAGAATAAAGAGCAGACGATAGACGATGGTCAAGCAATCGTCCTTTACTTCTGCCTCGAAGTCATCATCGGTTTCATCATAAGCAATAGTGCCATCAGCCTCAATGTGCTTCTTGCCAAAAGGACGGTGGGCGATATGCTTCATATAGTAAAGGGCTTCATTGGCCAAGGTTTCTACAGCTAAAATCACACCTTCCTTCAAATCTTTAGTTACCTCATAAGTATTCTTATAGCTCTCCTCAATCAAGCTATCCATCAATACGGTCTGTCCGTCGGCAGCCAAGGCTTCTTTGTTCACCAGCAGTTGGAACAGGGCGTAATGATTGCGTGAAGATTTAAGCTGTCCTTGGGTGTAGAGGTCATCAATTGAGAACTGCAAGTAAGAACCGCGTGCCCATTTGTCTTTGTCGAAGAGGAACACCATGTTACCCGCCAACATCAAGATGAAATGCGGACGACGTTCTTCGGGCATCAAGAAGATTTGGGTAACGGCCTTATTGATGATAGCCGGAGAGAAATGATACTTATCCTTATTCAGATACTGAGAAGGAATCACGTCGGCCCACTGTCCTGCATAATAGCGTTGCTGACGGGTATTCTTATCTGGCTTACTCTCGTACTGCTGTTCAAAGAGTCCGGCAGGTGATTGTTCATCTACCGAAATCAGATGCTGCATTTCCATAATGAGCATACTAATCTTGTCGCCACTTCGCAAGATGTGACGTACGGGAATCATTTCGATGACTTCACCATTGTCGCTGACCACATAAGGTTCTTGATAAGCATGATCTGTGTCATAACCCAGAACTTTCAAGAGTGCTGTATGCCAATCATGGGTACGACGAATGGTATCCTTCACGCGAGGATGGTCGTTGATGATGAAGTTCTTATAGTCTTCATATTGGGCACGCAGGGCTGTGAAAGGCTTATTAAGCTCTTTCATTTCGTCGGCAGTACGACCGGAACATTTCTGCACCTTATCTACAAAGTCTTCGGTGAAATAGCCAGAAGGAAAGTAGTCGCCTACGTTTTGTATAAATCGATATGTTATATTGTCTGCCATGGGGTATTATATATTATGGAATACGGCCAAAAGGCGCATATACGGTTCAGCATTATCGAGTGAGAAGAGGTCTTGGTAGAACTGGCTGGATTGGTCAGTAATCTTCTGAACTTCTTCTTTCTCTTTCTTGTACATATTATTACGGGTAATGGTGATGTCTGCATCATCAGCAAAAAGGGCATTGGCCGTATCAGCCCAAATCTGCAGCTTATGTTTATAAGCTTTCAGTTGTTCTTCCATTTCGGCACTCACTTTCCCTTGAGCTTCATACATGTATTTCACCAAACCTTCATCAATTGCATTTTGTAGGTTTGCCTGCAAGATCTTTATATCGTCTTCAGAAGCACCTTGCATGAATTTGTTAATGATGGGGTACTTTTGAGTGAAATCGTAGAACGACATGGGGCGTTCACGCAAGGCTCCATCCTTATCCAATGGTACTACAAAGAATTTGCTGACAAGGTTTTGTCCCAATCCATTGCCATGACTGCCATAGAACAAGTAGTAGCTCATACTCTGAGGTAACTCGGGATTGCGTACGGCCATGGCTTGCGACTTGGGCAATGAAGCAGTGAACTTGGTAAGCAGGTAGCTAATGATGGGATGGATATCGTATAGAGGTAGGAATTTGCTCCATTCGCTATTCGTGCTCTTCCTTGATTCTGCAATCGAACGATTCAGCCATGCTTTGTCCATGGTCAGACGGAAGATGTTATCAGCAGGAAATGCTTCACGAGGAATGTCATACAACACATCACGAAGTTCCTCGTTATTCTTCACCTCCACATAGGGTACAGTGGCATCTTCCACCATGGTCACATCACCATGATGAATGCTGCCCGTAGCTTCTAGTTCAGCAAAGAGGTCACGATAATAGCTCATATCATCAGCATAGAGCGAGAAACGTTTCTCGAAGATCTTATCATTCAAGCGTTCTACGGTAGGAGTGGATACTACGGCATCAGCACGCTTGAATCCTCCACGTTGGCGACGACGAGAGGCGGTTTGTTCTACGACCTCAGTATCTCCAGTCATCAAGGCATCTCCAATGGCTTTTTCTTCATCTTGAGCTTTATAGAGTTCCATCACACTCATGGCATCGCCAAGGATGTCGTGCACTTCTTGCTCCTTATGAAGCAGTTTGTCGATGATGGTGAAGTCTGAACGAAGTCCTTCATCATTAGTCTTATTCACCAAGTAATAGATAACCGGACGTTGCTTCTGACCATAACGGTCGATACGGCCATTGCGTTGCTCCAAGGTAATCAGGCTCCAGGGTATATCATAGTTGAACATGATGTGGCAATAGTAGTGTAGGTTAACACCTTGCGAACCACTATCGCTGGAAATGAATACGCGAATCTTACTGTCCTCTTTGGCAAAGTTGCCCACCATTTCTTCTTGCTCAGTATCCAAGAGCGAACCGTCAAAGCGTACCACTTGTTCTTTGTTGAGCTTAAACTCACGCATAATACGCTCCTCCAGATACTTCATGGTAGCAATACGCTCAGTAAAGATGACAATACGTTCTTTGGGATTCTTATTCCAAAGTTCGGTCAATACTTTCTTGAAAGCATCATAGCGGCTGTCTTCGTAGTTCTTCACAAGACGGCGAACTTGCGCTGTCAGTTCAGACAATTCTTCACTATCATCTTTCTTACAGCGCTCTTCAAGTGTACCCAACGCAGCGATGGGTGATGACATGAAACTCTTGAATACAGTCAAAGCGAAGAGTGCATCATTCTTGAATTCATCTTTTAATGAGCGGAACTTGGTATGCTCCTTGCTCAAGATTTGCTCTTCTTCATCAGTCAATGTAACCTCAATCTTACGGATTTCGCGCTCTTGGAATTGACTGCGAATATGTGCATCGGTAATATCATGCTTGAAACGACGCACATAGTAAGGCAGAATATCTTCTTTGGTATATTCTCCGTTACGGGGGATAGAAATGGGTTCGAGCATCCTCATCAGATTGGCAAATGATTCGGCACTACCATTATGGGGAGTGGCAGAGGTGAGAATCATCGAGTCGCACTTCTGTGCCAAGAACTGTGCCAAATCACCACGAAGACTGCTATCATTAGCTACCTTATGGCATTCGTCAATCACAATTATATCCCAATGTGTTTTTTCGAGCCAAGCACGGAAACGACCATTATTCTTCAGCGTATCAATAGAGATGATAGTCTTGTCGTAGTAGTCGAACGGATTCTTATTAAGCGGAATCTCGTTCTGAATCTTTGCCACACCAAGACTGTCCAGACGAACCAAGGGAATGGCAAAGCGATTCCAAATTTCCTCCTGGAACTGAGCCAATATGCTTTTCAGCGCACACACCAGTATGCGTTTGCCACGGCCACGGCGAATCATTTCAGCCAAGAAGATACCCACTTCAATTGTCTTACCCAAACCTACACCATCAGCAATCAACAAACGAGGACGAGGCAATTCAAATGCTTTTAGGGTCGGTGTCATTTGATATTCGGCTACATCAAAAGCACCACCTTGAGCCACAGTTATCTTTTGGGAGAAATAAGCGTTACTACGTAAAGCTGTTTCGATAAGCAGGCGCGTCTTTCGCCATCGAGGATCTTCGTCACTGACCAAATGTGCATTAATAGGGCTGACAATCTCTATGTTGTTATCAAGATCGGTGTCAAAGATAAAGCTATGGTTGCGCACCAATTCACTTACTCCCATGGCATAAAGCAAATGTCCACCGTCATAATTACGATCGACATTTGTTATCAGAAAGTCCTCACCACGCACTGTGATGCGTTGTCCCGGAGAATAATTTATCATATTTCTACTACTTCATTAATGAGTACTACTTATTACCGGATGTAAAGTCCGAATCCTTCAACGTGGGTCTTCCGCTCACTAATAGTTCGCGTATGTCTACCTCTAGTAGGTGTGCAATTTTTGTCAGCGTGATAAGATCAGGCTGATTTGTATTCGTACACCACTTAGAAATAGTAGAGTACTCTCTGCCTAAATTTTCGGCCAACCATTTGTTAGTTCGCTGTTTCTCAGCCAACACCACTTTTATTCTATTGATACGTTGTTCCATCGTCTCATGATTATATTTCCTTGCAAATATATCGAATTTAGCTGTAAAACAGGGAGTAGAAATGTGAAAAAGAATCTTTTGAAATCTATAAATTGTTCTATAGGTCAATAAAAATGATTATAGATGCTACATAACATAAAAATGACTTGCATGATGGCTCTACTGAACGCAGATTTCGCTTACCCAATGTAACACTACTTGTGACTTTGCGTTGCAGTTTAGCAGTGGCACAGAGATAGAAGTATATAAGGGCGAAATAATTTTGATTGATATATGCAGACTAATGAATATCCTCCAGTGGGCGTTGTCGTAAGTATTACATTCTGTGCCTTGGAAGATTTCTACCACATTACGGATGGCAATGGGCTGATGCAGCGGATTTTCTAATTTGAATATCACTAATTTTTTGTCAATTGCTTAATTATTTACTTTGTACCAACAATGAGCAAGTACTTTTATGGGCTCATCAAGGGTGATAATAGCTTTACGCAAACTATCTGTACAGTACATGAGTTCCATCATATTCTCTTGAAGATAAAAGTTCCCGAAGATACTATCACATTGGGCACAACCGAACGAAGGGTATACCTCTCCAATTGTCTTACTATATCTTGGTTTTATTTCGCCCATAATGAATGTTTCAGACGGATGCTCATATATATATTTCTTAAGTCCTTTGATGATAGATGGATTGAATGTAATATCTTCATCCATCATTAAATGCTGCCCATCAATCATTACGCCTTCTTGTGAAAAGAGACGATTGACGAAATATACATCATTTTTTCTATGGCACTTCCAACATCCATTTTTATAGAAGCACAATTCAACTTTGTTGATTTCAGTTTGTTTTGCAAATCTTATCTTACCATCAATAAGGGAATGAAAGAACGTTGATAATTCTATTTGATTATTAGAATTATCATTCATTACTGAATTGAGACAAACAAGCTTCTTATCTGTTTGGGGTATAAGATTAAAACATGGCAGGCTCTGTTCTTGATAAGACGAGTTTACGGCTGGCAGTAGTAGCCAACATCCGCAAACACGTTCTTTACGCATAGCTTTGTATGTGGCTTCTACATTGCGAGGACATTTGCACACGTTGAAAGCCACTTTGTATGTATCATGTTCAACAACAACATCTGCATTCCATGTGGCAGACTTTACTTTGGTTATATAGTTTAGACCCATGTCTTTGCAAACGTCAAGTATTGTTGATATGATTATTTCTTTTTCCATAATCATTATTTTACTTATTTTTCTTTCTCCCTTTTCTCTTTTACTCTTTCCAATCCCGGCATCTTTTTAGCCAATACCCTTTCTCCTGCAGGAAAGTAAAGCGGAAAGACCTGAGATAAGAAACTTACAATATCACTACGCTTCTTACCTATGTTGAAAAAAGCAGAACAAACAAAGTACATAAGATCTTGCTGACTACATGTATCTTTTAGCTGAATGGTTATTGAGGGAATGATTATCAAACTGTGTTCTGCAAATGCGCAAGCACTGGCAAGAATTGCTTTCTGTTCTTCTTGAGTAAACATCTTTATTTTCCCTGCCAACCATTTAAGTTCTTTTTGCTGAAGTGCTTGTTGCTTTTCGTTCTGATGTTCCAATAGGATTGCTACATTTTCTTGTTGCTTTTCGGTCAAGGCATTTTCCAATGCTTGATTCTTTCGTTTAAGGACATTGAATTTTAGTAATGCGGCAATGTACATACAGAAATAACCTACTGCAATATTGAATATCAGAACAAGCAGATAATTGCTGTTTGAATTTTTGGTATTCTCGGCCATATACTCACTGATAGGAATAACGGCAAATAGCATGATGATGGCTATTGCATAAAGCACTCTGTATCGCATTTTGTGGCTTACTTGTGGCAAGGAGGCAAACAAAAAGGCGATAATCAAAACGGCAATTATTGCACAAAGTGGAATGAAAGATGTTCCCATAGGTTTATTGCTCGGTTTGAGGATTAATTACAATGCGCCAATAGCCACCATGGTCTGCTCCTTCACGAGACAAAATTCCCATAGAACGAAGCTTTGAAATATGTTTTTCTACGGCTCGGGAGCTTATTCCTATTTTATAGGCCATTGTTTCTGCAGACATTGATGGATCGGAAATGACGAAATCAATAATCTTTTGTGCGGTTTTCCCAATGCTTTTAGATTTGTTTTTCGAATCTCCGAACTTTTTCTCCGAACCTTGTTGTATTATCTCCGAACCTTTCTCCGAACTTTCTTGCGTATCACCGAAGGTTTTCACAGAACTTTTGCTGTTTACACCGAACTTTTCTACCGAACTTTCTTCATTTACAGGGTACTTTTCGAGGGTACTATTTACCCTGTTGGCTACTTCTTCCACAGGAATTCTTCCGTTCTCGTCCCAATTCAGGTTATAGAACGTGGTGTAGAAAGAGGTCGCTTCCGTTTGATATTGCGGTTCTTTCCCTTGCAGGAAATTGGGTAGTTTTTCTGTAAGCTCCCGCATTTTGCGTAAACCGGAGCCACGTTTCTCCATATAGTCCAACTGTGTGAACATGTCTGCAATGACAGGGTTGCGGCGCATGGACGGCACTTTGTATATGTCACGGTCTTGAATTTGTGTACCGTCAAGCATTGCGCCCGGTGATACTAGTTCTACTCGGTCATCGTAAATGTCAATATGCACTTCACCACCCATCACAGTATAATCTCTATGGATAAGGTGGTTTACCAATCCTTCGAAGATGGCACGGTCTGAATAGTCGGGGAGGTTTAGACGATAGTTCGGCATCTTCACCCAACCACTCATGGTATAGTTCTTGATGAAGTCCATGCCGTATTTCAATAGCAATACAAGGTTAGCCCGATGCTCTACGGAACTGATGGCATCATCTTTATAGAGTCCAGTCCAACGGGTACAGAAAATACGTGATTGGAATACGGTACAATTATCCACAAACAGCAATCCGGCATTGGTCAGTTTGCCATTAGGAGTTACCAGTCCGAATGATTCCAAATATTTGTCATTCCATTCCTGATGGGTTTGCTCACGGAAGGTATTGGCCAGGATAACAAAAGAATGCTTGCTGGCATCCACTTGGGTAGGCAGTGAATCCCAAGTCATGTGCGTGCCTTTTAATACCAACGAAAGAAGTTGTTGTGAATTACATTCCACGCTTTCATTGCCAATCCGTACATATGCGGTACGTGTTCCGTCCTGATAATAGTAATAAGGTGTAAGTGTTCCTGCCTTTACTTTCACTTCAAGCAAAGAGTGCCCTTCGTGTTCTATCGGAATAAGTTGTATTTCCGGTACAGGGTCAAGTCTTGCCTTTATCGTTTCGCTGATAAAATCGGCATCGGCTTGCGGATTCTCCAAACCAACAATCACTCCGTCATCGTTCACTCCATAGAACAAACTGCCACCATCCGTATTGGCAAAAGCCGATACCGATTTAAGCCACGACTTCACTTTCTTACGTTCCAACATTTCCTTGAAATCGTAAGCCGAACATTCCGCTATCAATGTATTGTTTTGAATTTGCATCGTTTCCTTCTAATTGTTAGGGTACAACTCCCCAATATTATGTACAAAGATATAGATAAAAGTGGAGATTCTGTTAAAATTGACACAGACTTTTGATTTTTATGCGTTTACATCTCTTTATTTATGAATAAAAATCGTACTTTTGCAGTCAAGAGCTGTGGTTGCTTATGGATGCTTATTTTCGGATTTGCGATATAATTGCAACACGTGTACGCAAGTTGCTCATACTGAGATAATGTTGATTTTGAGGAAGTGAAATAAATACTGTAGATAAACGGTTATATATAGGAAAGAGCTGAAAGACATTGACTTTCAGCTCTTTTTATTTCATATCGGCTATTATTCAGCTTTTCTATAATTATGTATCGAATTCCATTTACAAAAACAAGGAAACAATAGAATAGATGCCAGCCGCTAAAAGTCCGCTGACCGGAATCGTGAGAATCCAGGCGATCATCAGGCTCTTGGTAACTCCCCAACGAACAGCGGAGAGGCGTTTGGTTGCACCTACTCCGATGATTGCTCCCGTGATGGTATGCGTAGTACTCACAGGGATTTTCAGCATTTCGGTGATGTAGAGAGTAAAAGCCCCTGCTGTTTCGGCAATCACTCCTTCCAGTGGAGTGACTTTGGTGATTCTTGTACCCATTGTTTTCACTATTTTCCAGCCGCCGGACATTGTTCCGAGTGAGATGGCAGTAAAACAGGAGAAGGCAACCCAGTCGGGAAGGTCATTGATACTGTTTATGCCCATGCCCAACCCCATCGAATGGGCGGCTATCATGGCGGCGGCAATGATACCCATTACTTTTTGAGAGTCGTTCAGACCATGCCCTACACTGAAAAGGGCAGAGGATACAAGTTGTAACCTTTTGAACCATTGCTCGGCTGTATGAGGATGTGCGCGTCGGCAGATATAAAGGACAAATAATGTGAATCCGAATGCTATAACCATACCGATAAAGGGAGCTAGAAAGATGAAGGCTGCAATTTTCAAGATGATATTAAGCTGGATAGCTTCAAATCCGTTTGCCATGATGGCAGCTCCGGCAAATCCACCGATAAGGGTATGCGAAGAGGAAGAGGGGATACCTTTCCACCATGTAATTAAGTTCCAGGTGATCGCAGCGATAACTCCTGCCAATATAATCGGTAAAGTGATATACTGCTCTACTACAGTCTTTGATACTGTATTTGCAATACCGAAACCACCTATTATATATTTGGCGATAAAAAATGCGACGAAGTTGAAGAAAGCAGCCCATAATACAGCCTGGAAAGGGGTTAGAACTCTGGTGGATACGATAGTAGCAATTGAATTTGCCGCATCGTGAAAGCCGTTGATATAGTCGAATATCAGAGCCAGAATAATAATAGTCACTAATAATTCCATGTGTTCCGGCTTGTTTTTATGCGTATTTTACAATCAGGCTCTTTAAAATCTTGCCTACATGCTCGGCAGCGTCGGTGGTCTTTTCAAGTTCATGCATGATTTCTTTAATTTTGATTAGTTCGATACAATCTTTTTCTTCTTCGAAGAGCTTGGTGATAAAGAACTCATAGACATCATCCGCTTGATTTTCAATCTCATGCAGTTTGGAACAATATTCCCGGAGTAGAGTTGGTTTTTTGCGGAAAGTTTCAAGTTCATCCATAGCTTTACAGATATATATGGCTTCTTCCTGAATCAGCCGGCTCAATTCTTTGCCGCTGTCGGAAATAGGACGAGGGTTGTAAATAGAGATTCGTTTGGCACAACTGTTTATTCCGTCGATAACATCATCCATACAGGAAGCCAGGTCGTGGATATCTTCACGGTCGAAAGGAGTGATGAACGTAGTTCCTAATTCGTCAAAAATCAGATGTGTAAGCCTGTCTCCTTCCCGTTCGAGATCTTTTATCTTTTTGTAATAGTCCGCGCGTTCTGCCGGTTGGTCATGTTGCAGACTTTCTACTAAAACAGCAGATGAGGTAGAAAGTACTTCTGACAATTGTTTCAGTAATGGGAAAAACTTCGGTTCCTTTGGAGTGAACCGGCTAAAAAAAGAATTTTTCATAAGTGTAAAAACTTTAAATTGTTTTTTCTACTCTATATCTATTAGTAACAAATGAATACAGATTATAGTTTGGTCTGATTAAGATTTCAGTTTGGCGCGTAGTACCTCAATTATGGCAGGTAGTATGGATATAAAGATAATAGCCACAATCAGCAGTTTCAAATTTTCCTGCACAAACGGAAGATCGCCGAATAAATACCCTGCATAGCAAAATATAGATACCCAAATAGCACCGCCGACCAGATTATATACCATAAAATAGTAATAATTCATCTTTCCCATTCCTGCTACGAAAGGGGCAAATGTACGTACTATGGGGATAAAGCGTGCCAGGATAATGGTTTTGCCACCGTATTTTTTGTAAAACTCATGTGTTTTCTCCAGATGGCTCTGCTTGAATATCTTGGATTTTGGATTATTGAACAGCTTTCGACCGAAGAAATGCCCGATCATATAATTGCATGAATCGCCTAATACGGCAGCAGCAAATAATATGATGACAAGTATATGTATGTTGATTGGCATATCCGGTAACGCAGAGATAGCTCCTGCAACGAAGAGTAAAGAGTCACCCGGCAGAAAAGGAGTGACCACTAATCCCGTTTCACAGAAGATTATAATGAATAAGATAGCATAAGCCCATGCATGATAATCACGCACAATCATGACCATATACTGGTCGATATGGAGTATAAAATCCAGTAAAAAGTCCATTTTATATACTTTGGTTGTTATTAAAAGAAAAAATGAAAACAAAAAGTGAGACATAGAAAAGATGAATCTCTATGTCGGAAAAGTATATAAAATCGCTAAATGAGTATGTGCCCTAATGTATAGATGTGATATCTATCAGAATATTTGATAAAATTAGTGTAATATGAGAAACCTGTCCATTGGTTCTTGGGAAGTTGAATCTTTAAAGAACTTAATATCCGGATAGTGCCGGAAGGGATATTGAACCTGAGTAACTTGGAAAGAGAGAAATGCCGGAAAGAGAATGGATTTAAGACACCGTCACTGTCATTATAGTCTTGTTTTCCTGTATTTTCTTTTGCTTTGATGAGCTTTTTCTCTTTTCCGAGTTGTTTTATACTAGTCTTGGCTTTGGAATAATATGAATTGGTGCAAGTTCGTATGCCGGTGCTACCGGTTTCTAACCGATATGCTTCCTGTTCTTCGTTGGAAATCAGATGGAATCCCCAACTAAGAAACATACCTAATAATATACAGAATATGTACTTCATCATAACGGTCGCAAATGTAGAAACTATTTTTATATGAAATACATATTCACAAGCATAATTAACAATTATATCTGCGGCTCTTGGAAGTTATTCTTTGCTACTATGTTAATTTCTGTTGTTTACAGTGAATGCAGTAGTCATGATGCACTGTTCGCAGTTTTCCACACTTAGGGCAGGTATATTTATGATTTTGCCATATTAAGAAGTTTTCTTCTCCCTTTTCTTTTATGAAAGTAAGATTCATAATCATACTCATGTTATATTTAGTTCGGTATCTGGCATCTAGTGTTTTTAATCGTTTGCAAGGGAAAGTACTACATTCAAAACAATAATACTTTTTCTTATCGCATGAAAGAATGATACAGTTTTGGCAACTTTTCCGAACTTCTCCTGACTGGCTTCTACAACCGGGGCAAGGCTTTTTCGCATTTTGAAAAGCGTGACATAATGCGCAGTCCATTCCACAAGGTGCAATAGAACTGATTCTGGTTGTCCTCTTGAATATCATCGGCGTATAAATTATCCCGTTAGTACATTGTTTCTCATTGGTTTTCTCGAATCCCAAGCTTTGATAAAAACGGATGGCGTACGTGGATGAGTTTACAGACATTTCATCTACCGGACAATCACTGATAGCGAAACAGAATAATTGCTTGCCAATACCTTTGCATTGATACTCTTTTCGGATAAAGAATAAAGAAAGATGTTTTCCTTCATGCTTTGTTCCCATGATACCGACTAGGTTTTTATCTTCAAAAGCCCCGTAGATAACCAGTTCATTCATTAGTTGCTCGCTAAAGATAAAACTTTTAAAAGATTTCACTCCTTCTTCATTAAAGTCCTCTGCTCCACATTGTATGTAGACATTCAGGGCTAATGATGCTGCCTGTTCGTATTCAGTCTTGCTTAATTTACGTATCATGGCGATAATTCTTATCATTAATTTGCCGGGAATTTACAATTAATTCCCGGATATTGTATGGGAGTCTGATTTTTTTTGTAAAAACCATAGGGTATTTCTCGTCTGAACGCTCTTATATATAGAAACGCAAATTATTTACCTTTAAAAAAGAACCGATATGAAGAATTTAGAAAAGTACTTGGTTGGATGGCTGGCAGTATGTTTGATGCTTTGCAACTCTCCTGTATGGGCGCAGGGAGATGCCGGAGATTATCTTACCATCGTTGGTCAGGTGAAGGATAAGCAAAATAAAAAAGCTCTGGAGAATGTGAATGTATCCGTATATGGAAGTAATATCGGTACAGTGACGAATGCAGAAGGAGAATTTGCTTTGAAGATCAAAAAGACGGAAGCGCCGCGCGAACTGGAAATTTCTCATATCGGCTATGCCAATAGTCATATCTCTATAGAGAAAGAAGCTCCTGCTAAATTGACGGTATGGATGACACCCCATGCCAACCTGTTGAATGAAGTCGTAGTGTATGCCAGTGATCCTCGCCTGATTGTGGAGAAAGCTATCAGTAAGATTCCGCAGAATTACAGTGATAAACGTGATATGCTTACAGGATTCTACCGGGAAACTGTGCAGAAAGGACGGCGCTATATCGGTATATCGGAAGCTGTGCTTGATGTTTCAAAGACTGCATATACCAATAGGAATATCAATTATGATAAAGTACGCGTAATGAAAGGACGTCGTCTGCTTAGCCAGAAGGCAAGTGATACGCTGGCTGTAAAAGTAGTAGGAGGCCCTAACCTGAGTGTAACGCTGGATGTGGTGAAAAACAATGAGGCATTGCTCGATTTGGAGGAATTGAACAACTATGAGTTTTGGATGGCGGAATCCGTACTTATAGATAATCGTATGCAGTACGTCATTAATTTCCGTCCGAAAGTAATTCTTATGTATGCTTTACTGTATGGCAAACTATACATAGACCGTGAACGACTGTCATTTACCCGTGCCGAAATGAGTCTGGATATGCAGAATAAATCAAAGGCAACCACTGCTATCCTTTATAAGAAACCGCTCGGTTTGAGATTCAAGCCGCAGGAACTCTCTTATCTGGTTACCTATAAAAACGTGGATGGCAGAACCTATCTGAACTATATCCGCAACACGATCCGCTTTAAATGTGACTGGAAACGGAAGCTTTTCTCTACAAGTTATGCGATAACTTCGGAAATGGTGGTGACCGATAGAAAAGAAGGTTCATTGGAGACTATACCGAACAAGGAAGCTTTCAGCCTGAACCAAATATTCTACGATAAAGTGGATGAATACTGGAGCGAAGGCTTTTGGGGGAATTATAATATAATCGAACCTACGGAATCTTTGGAACACGCAGTAGATAAATTGAAAAAGCAAGCTGACTAGAATGAAATAGGGATAGTTTTCTTATATTTGAGGTCAATCATAAAGAGAAGCAAGTATGCTGAATGAACTGCTCATATTAAAAAAGATAAAGGAAGGTGACATAAAAGCGTTTGAAGACCTCTTCCGCTCTTATTATTTCCCTCTTTGTTGCTATGCGGCAGGTATCACCGGGCAAATGGCAGTGGCGGAAGAAATAGTCGAAGAGCTCTTTTATGTACTTTGGAAAGAAAAGGAACATTTGCAGATTTTCCAGTCCGTCAAAAGCTATCTGTACAGGGCGACACGTAATCAGGCCCTTCAGTATTGTGAACATGAGGAAGTGCGAAGCCGCTATCGCGAAGCGGTATTAGCTGCTTCCAGTCCGGAGCAGTCAACAGATCCTCATCAGCAAATGGAATATGAGGAATTACAGAAAATCATAAATAATATCCTTGAAAAATTGCCTGCCCGCAGGCGGCAGATTTTTGAAATGCATCGTATGGAAGGACGGAAGTATATGGATATAGCCGCGCAGCTTTCCCTCTCGGTCAAAACAGTGGAAGCCGAAATGACCAAAGCCCTTCGGACGTTGAGAAAAGAAGTTGAAAATTATATTCACATGGAGTGATGAAAACAGATATTTATAAAATAAAGACAGATAAAGCCTGGAACCGGTTGTACGACCGGTTGGACAAAGACCATTTACTTGCGAAAGTTGATGAAGGTCATCATATGCGTAAACTTTCGCCGTGGATGCGTCATGGAGCAGTTGCCGCAGTATTGATTGGCATTGTTTGTGGGGCGTTATATTGGGTGTCGGGTTTCAAAGAACCTGTACCGGATCTGCTCACGCAGGAAAATCAAAGTGCCTTTACATTGGCTACCACCCTTGAAGACGGTTCCGTTGTGCTTTTGGGCGGAGAAACCTCGTTATTGTATCCGGAACATTTTGTTGCGGATAAACGGGAAGTAAGTCTGGAAGGAAATGCTTTCTTTGATATAGCAAAGAAGCAGGGGCAACCTTTTTGGATAAATACGGAACAAGCCAAAATTGAAGTTTTGGGAACGGCTTTCAGTGTGCAAAGTGATGGGAATGCTCCCTTCCGTTTGTTCGTGCAGAGAGGCACAGTGAGAGTCTCTCTTAAAAAAGGGAATCGGGAATGTTATGTGAAAGCCGGTGAAACGGTAACTGTACAATCACAGAAACTGATAGTGCAACGTACCGATAAAGAAGCCGAAGACTGGAGTCGCTTCTTTAAGCATATACGTTTTAAGGACGAACCTTTGGCCAATATTCTGAAAGTAATGAATTTGAGTACGGACAGCTTGCAGATTCAAGTTGATTCACCGACATTGGCAGAGCGCAAATTGACTGTTGAATTCTCAAATGAATCTCCGGAAATGGTTGCCAACCTGATAGCCGGTGCACTCAACTTAAAATGTATCCGGCAGGGAAATATTTATAATCTGTCGGAATAACGCTCTTTAAAATTCAAAAAAATGAAACCGGCTTATTACTATCTCTCCATTCTGTTCATGCTCTTTTTCGGATTTGATACGATGAGAGCAGATGGAGGAGATGTGTTGCAGCAAATAGTCCGGTTGCCTAAAACGAAAGCAACGGTATATTCACTGTTGGGGGATGTTTCCCGACAATCAGGATATATGTTTATTTATGATAGTAGGGTCGTAGACAATGACGCAATAGTGAGAGTAAAAGAAGGAAAGCGTACCATCCGTCAGGCTGTCTACGATATAATAGGAGATACTGACCTTGAATTTAAGGTTATCGGTACTCATATTCTGATAACTTCCCCTTCCGTCAAAAATCTCCGAATATCACAAGACTCTCTTCCGCTTCAACAAACCGTAAATTTAATCATTGCCGGCACTTTACTGGACAAGGAAACGGGAGTACCCATACCTTCCGCTACTGTCGGAGTCCGCGGAACATCCGTAGGTAGTATCACCAATCAGGACGGAGAATTCAAACTGTCCTTGCCGGATTCTTTAAGGCAAGCACCGGTTGCTTTTTCACATATAGGTTATATTTCACAGGATATAGAACTCTCTGCGCTGTCAGGTCGGCACAATGTACTTAGTCTCGAACCGAAAGTAGTCCCTTTGCAGGAAGTCGTCATTCGTAGAAGTGATCCCAGGAAGCTGCTGCGGGAAATGATAGAACGCAGGGAACGAAATTATTCGCATTCCCCCGTATATCTGACAACTTTCTACCGTGAAGGCGTCCAGCTGAAGAATAAATTCCAGAATCTGTCTGAAGGCGTCTTTAAGGTCTATAAGACATTCTCTTCCTCTTTGCTACCTGATCAGGTGAAGTTATTGAAGATGAGCCGGCTTAGTAATGTAGAAGTGAAGGACAGCCTGCTTGTGAAGGTAAAATCCGGAATCCAGGCTTGCCTGCAAATGGATTTGATTAAAGATATGCCCGCATTTATGATTCCCGATATAGAGAATAACGCATATGTCTATACTTCGGAAGGAATGACATTCCTGGATAACCGCTTTGTGAATATTGTGCATTTTGAACAAAGGAAAGGCATCACCGAACCTCTATTCTGTGGCGAACTGTATCTTGATTCTGAAACGTGCGCTTTATTGCAAGCCCGTCTGGAAGTTCATCCTAAATATGTAAAAGATGCCGCAGGTATGTTCGTAGAAAGGCGTACGCGCAATATCCGGATGAATCCTCAAAAAGTAGTATATACTATTTCTTATAAACCGTGGCAGGGAACTTATTATATCCATCATATCCGCGGAGACCTTTATTTTAAGGTGAAACATAGGGGGATGCTGTTTGGCAGCCGTGACCTGCATATTTGGTTCGAGATGATTACCTGTAAAGTGGATACGGAACAAGTGACAGCCTTCCCCCGTATTGACAGGCTGTCCACCCGTACTATCTTCTCCGATACGAACTTCAAGTATGACGAGAACTTTTGGAAAGAGTTCAACGTCATTCCTTTGGAAGCTGAAATCAGCAAGCTGATAGAAAAAGTCTCTTTAAAGATAGAAGAAATAGGTGATTGATTTGTTTTGCCATTCAATGAGATTGCTGTAACTTTGCGTCCGGTTTAAAAGATTGTATGTTATGGAATTACCCAAAGACCCGATGATGCTGTTCAGCGTCGTCAATATGAAATTGAGAGACTGTTATTCTTCGCTTGATGAACTTTGTGAAGATATGGACGTGAATAAGGACGAACTGGTGAATCAGTTGAAAGCCGTAGGTTTTGAATATAGCGCAGAACATAATAAGTTCTGGTAAACGCTTTTTTGTACGTAGCTTATAAATAAACATTTAAAGCGCTTCCGTGGTCTTTGATGAGGCTATGGAAGCGCTTTCTCCATTCATATATACTCTCTCTTTTCTCCTTTTTACGTTAATAAAAGCAAAAAGCGGAATCCCCTATTTAACTTCCCCACCTTTCTGCGTTCTAATAATCAAAGCTCAGAAAAAGAACAGATGATAAATGAGAATAAAATCCGGGAAGCTTGTACCTCGAATCGCGAACGGGGATTCAAGATGTTGATGGACGCTTTTCAGGAACCGATATATAATTATATCCGTAGACTGGTCGTATCTCATGAAGATACGGAAGACGTACTTCAGGAAGTATTTATTCGCGTGTTCCGGCATTTGGAGCAGTTTCGCAGTGAAAGTTCTTTGAGTACCTGGATTTACCGGATTGCGACCAATGAAAGTCTGCGTCTGCTGAATGGGAGGAAAGAAGAAGGCACCATCGCTTCGGAAGAGATTCAGGAAGAACTGATGAGCAAATTGCAGGCTTCTGATTATATTGATTATGAAAACGGACTGGCGGTGAAGTTTCAGGAAGCCATTTTGAGTCTGCCGGAAAAGCAGCGGATCGTGTTCAACTTACGCTATTACGATGAACTCGAATACGAAGAGATAGCACAGATACTGGACAGTAAAGTGGATACACTGAAAGTGAACTACCATTATGCAAAAGATAAGATAAAGGAATATATATTAAACAGATAGGACGATGAAAAAGGATTTTGATTTCGACGATATTGGTAAACGGACACCTTACCGCACTCCTGACGGATTTTTCGAGGATGTGCAACGAAAGGTGATGGAACGTGCCGGAGTCAAACAGCAGCGTAAATCTCATATGAAGCTGATTGTTTCTACGGTAATTGCTTTAGCGGCCATGTTGACAGGACTTTTATTTGTTCCGTCTTTGCATCAGACAGATGAGACCAAATCACCTTCGAATGTACTGGCTGCCGACAGGAGCAATGGTACAGATGCGGACAAATGGATTAAGGAATTATCGGATGAGGAGTTGGAAGAGCTCGTCAGCTTCTCTGAAAACGATATATTTTTGAATTAAGTAACTCAATCAATTATTAAAAACGTGAAGATTATGAAGATGAAGTTTATTTATGTAATTTTGGCTGCCCTTTTGATGGGAAGCCAGATGACCCTTTCTGCCCAAAATAAGGACAATAAAGAGAGAAAACAACGTCCTACGCAGGAACAGATGATGCAGATGCAAACCAGTCAGATGGTGAAAACACTGATGCTGGATGATGCAACAGCCGCCAAGTTTACTCCGGTTTACGAGAAATATCTGAAAGAACTGCGTGAATGTCGTATGATGAACCGTAAACCAAGAACTGAAAAGGCGCAGGGTACGGAAACGGACGCAAAGAAGGAAGGTCAAAGACCGTCCATGACTGATGCGGAAATTGCAACGATGCTGAAAAATCAGTTTGCTCAAAGCCGTAAGATGCTGGATGTCCGTGAGAAGTATTACAATGAATTCAGCAAGATACTGTCTCAGAAGCAGATAATGAAGATTTATCAGCAGGAGAAAAGCAATGCGAATAAATTCAAAAAAGAATTTGACCGCAGAAAAGGACAGAAACCCGGACAAGGACACCATCATCAGGGACAGAAACCTCGTGCTCCGCGTCAAGGCTAAAAACAGAGATTAGGTTTATTTTATTAGAGTTTTATTTTACTAAATCAACACAATTTGAACATAGGCAGTCATAAGTATTCTTTTCAGTACCGTTTGATTAGTTGTTATGTCTTCTTACTGATTAGTTTGGCTGTTTATGCGCAGTCCGGTGGAGAGCGTTTTGCCGGACGTGTTGTTGACTCAGAAACCTATGAGCCGGTACCGTTTGCTACGGTCCGGCTTTTGGCGCTACCGGATAGTGCAATGTTGGCGGGCGGGGCAACCGATTCACAGGGAAAATTCCAGTTAGCCGCCACTGCTCCTAAGAATAAGTCTTTGCTACTTCATGTCTCTTTTATCGGATACACTCCGGTTTATCGCGCTGTTTCACCTGTGGCAAATGGCAATAAGAATGCTTTAGGTGATATTTCTTTAAGCTCAGAAGCAATCGCTTTGGATGAAACAGTTGTGGTAGGTCAGGCTCCTATGGCTGTGACCGAAGGAGATACAACCGTTTTTAATGCGTCTGCTTATCGCACTCCCGAAGGTTCGATGCTGGAAGATTTAGTGAAACAACTTCCCGGTGGCGAGATTGATGCAGATGGAAAACTGCTGATTCACGGAAAAGAAGTGAAGAAGATACTGGTAGATGGGAAAGAGTTCTTTTCCGATGACCCGAAAGCGGCGCTCAAGAATCTTCCTGTAGAAATGATAGAGAAGCTGAAAGCATACGAACGTCAATCTGACTTGGCACGCCTTACCGGTATTGACGATGGGGAAGAAGAAATGATTCTCGACCTGTCGGTAAAGAAAAATATGAAATTAGGTTGGATGGAGAACTTTATGGGCGGATATGGTAGTAAAGCCCGTTATGAACTAGCCAATACCCTGAACCGCTTTCGGGACAACTCCCAACTGACAATTATCGGAAACCTGAACAATACGAATAATCAAGGCTTTTCCGAGATGCAGAGAGAATCCGCCAGTTCCAGCGGCAATCTGCGCACGCAAAAAGGGCTGACCACTTCCCGTTCCTTGGGTGTGAATGCTACTTATGACTGGCAGCGGGTCAAGTTCCGTTCGAATATCCAGTATGTAGGAACAGATCGTCTGGAAGACAGCTATACAACGGTCGATAATTTTCTTCGTCAAGACAAGTCCATCACTCAGAGCACCGGGCGCAACCGGCTGAAAAATGATAATCTGATAGCGAACGCATCTCTGGAATGGAAAATGGACTCTGTAACTACATTGATTTTCCGTCCCCAATACCGTACGGCAGTCAACGACAGAAGGAATGAAAGTTTTCAGCAAGGGTGGGGGAATGATGTCTTGCTCAATGAAAAAGAATCATCAGGAACAAATCATAACTCTTCCTATAATATGACGATGATGCTGCAACTTAGCCGGAAACTCAGCCGGATGGGAAGAAACGTAGCATTGAAAGTAGATTATGGCACGAATGCTTCTTCAATAGACAGACAGAATCTTTCTACTACACACTATTTTAAGAATAATACGGAAAAAGTCCAAAACCAAAGGATAGAAGACGACGTAGACGGTTACAACTATCGTTTACAGTTAGTCTATGTAGAACCATTACCCTGGTTGCACTTTCTTCAGTTCCGTTATAGCTATCAATATCGGGTGAACAACTCCGATCATTTTGTCTACAACTGGGATAAGGAACTGGAAGAATTTACTCCCGGCTATGATGAAGAAGCAAGCAACCAATTTGAAAATCAGTATAGCAACCACCTGTTTAACCTTGCTGTCCGCACTTCCCGGAAGAAATACAATTATAATATCGGTGCCGACTTCGAACCTCAGAAATCCGTGAGTCATTCCGTTCTGAAAAATGACCCGGAGAACCAGTTGAAAAGGACAGTCTTTAATTTTTCACCTACTGTCAACTTCCGCTATAAGTTCTCCAAACGTACTCGTTTGCAGATTGTATATCGGGGAAAGAGCCGCCAACCCAATATACGCGACCTTCAGCCCGTGACCGACCGTACCAACCCATTGAATATCCGTGTGGGGAATCCTTCTCTGAAGCCTTCTTATATCAACACGTTTACATTGAATTTCAATTCCTATAATACGAAACATCAACGGAATATAGTTGCTACCGCACTGGTAGAAAACACCATTAACAGTGTGACCAATCAAGTGACTTATGACAGCGAAACAGGAGTGCGGACCACTACTCCGCTCAATCTGAACGGTAACTGGCGGGCTTTGGGTTCTTTTTCTCTCAATACTCCTTTCAAAAACCGTAGCTGGATATTCCGCACGTATTCATACCTGCAATACAGAAATCAGAACGGATATAGCACAATAAACAAGGAAGACCCTGTAAAGAGTACTGTAAAGCATCTCACGGCGCGTCAACGCCTGCAATTAACATACCGCACGAAACAAATCGAAATCAGTGCCCGTGCAGAATTGCTTTACAACAATTCCCATAATAATGTGAAAGAGACACGTACCGAAACGTACGACTACCGTTTCGGCACGGAAATGCAATATTACTTCCCGTGGAGGATAGAGCTATTCAGCGACCTTACTTATTTCCAACGTTCCGGCTATGGATACAGTGGCTATGCCCGCGAGAACTTTATGTGGAACTGCCAGTTGTCAAAAGCCTTCCTGAAACGGAAACAATTACTGCTCCGTTTCAAAATATATGATATCCTTCATCAGGACGTTTCGATGATACGTACGATTACTGCCACCGCCATTCGTGATACTGACTACAACGCGCTGGGTTCCTATTTCATGGTGCACGCTATTCTTCGTCTGAATATGATGGGACGATAATTTAAATTCCTGTTTGTTTGAAAACCACAACAGGGTTTTGATTGTTGTTGTCCTACGTGAAAACAATGAAAACCTTGCCGAATGTTTGATTTTGTCAATAAATTGAAGGATAAGGGCCGTTGGCGAATCTTTAAGTTGAAGTTGATTGATGCGCGGCTTTACTTTGTCAGTATCTTTGTGGGACTGCTGACAGGGCTTATTGCCGTGCCCTACCATTATCTATTACAGTTTTTCTTTAATCTTCGTCACGATTTCTTTGGTGCCCATTTGGAGTGGTATTGGTATATTCCCCTTTTTCTGTTGATGTGGGGGATTCTTATATTCGTCTCTTGGATGGTAAAGAAAATGCCTCTCATTACGGGCGGCGGGATTCCGCAGACGCGTGGAGTCATTAACGGACGGGTTGATTATAAACATCCTTTTCGGGAATTGATTGCCAAGTTCGTGGGGGGAATACTCGCATTAAGTACAGGATTATCTTTGGGGCGTGAAGGTCCTTCCGTACAGATAGGCTCGTATGTGGGATATTTGGTATCTAAATGGGGACGGGTACTTAGTGGTGAGCGGAAACAATTATTGGCTGCCGGTGCGGGTGCGGGATTGGCGGCTGCTTTTGCTGCGCCGTTGGCTTCGTCGCTGTTGGTTATCGAATCCATCGAACGGTTCGATGCGCCAAAAACGGCTATTACCACGCTTTTGGCAGGAGTAGTCGCCGGTGGGGTAGCTAGTTGGATTTTTCCCATGAATCCTTATTTTCATATAGATGCCATTGTACCGGGAATGACTTTTTGGGGACAGGTGAAACTGTTTCTTCTATTGGCTGCTGTGGTTTCTATTTTTGGGAAGTTTTTTTCTATCACCACCCTTCAGGTCAAACGTATCTATCCTGCCATTAAACATCCGGAATATGTGAAGATGCTCTATTTGCTTTTTATAGCCTTCCTTATTTCTATGGCAGAATTCAACCTGACCGGTGGGGGAGAACAATTCTTGCTTTCGCAGGCAATGCATCCGGATACACATATTCTCTGGATTGTCGGTATGATGCTATTACACTTGGTTTTTAGCATATTCTCTTTTTCTTCGGGCTTGCCGGGCGGTAATTTTATTCCTACATTGGTGACAGGAGGGCTTCTCGGACAAATCATAGCATTGATTATGGTGCAACAGGGACTTATCGCTCACGAGAATATCAGTTATATCATGTTGATTTGTATGTCCGCCTTTCTGGTGGCGGTAGTCCGTACCCCATTGACAGCTATCGTACTGATAACCGAGATAACAGGACATTTGGAAGTTTTCTATCCTTCTATCGTAGTTGGGGGATTAACTTATTATTTCACGGAAATGCTTCAAATAAAACCTCTCAATGTGACTTTATACGAGGACATGATTCATTCGCCCGCATTCAAAGAAGAAGCACGCTACACATTGTCGGTTGAAGTCATGAGCGGTTCTTATCTGGACGGAAAGATTGTAGACGAACTTCGTCTGCCGGAGCGATGCATAATCATCAATGTCCACCGTGACCGGAAAGACTGGATTCCTAAAGGACAGAAACTAATGCCCGGCGACCAGGTACAAATAGAAATGGATTCGCAAGATATAGAAAAATTGTATGAACCTTTAGTCAGTATGGCGAATATTTATTAAGTATCTATCTGATATCACTTATCTTCCTTTCGGGAGTGGCAGTGAAGGAGACTCGTAAATATTTGTGGGAAGGGAATCTGGATATGCATGGGAAATAAGTAGGATTCTAAAGCTTGGTGATTGTGATATAAAAAATGGCTGAAAGTGCAAACTACTTTCAGCCATTTTTTATATTGAGAGGATAAGAGTGGTTATTTCTTGTACCAATCCTTATTTGTGTTATTATTCTTTGCCCAGCCTATGAATTTCGGATAAAGTTCACTAATGGCAATACCTTCATTTTCTTTTGTTAGAAGCTTCTCCACATCACTCAGGTTGGCACCTTGCAGGAAAAATGCAAATGGATAGATTTTATCTTTATCGGATACATAGTAAATACCTTTAGCCGGATCCGAGCGATCATCCTCTGTATTGAAATATGTCATATCTGCTTTTGCAGTTGGTGCTTGCATAGGTATATGTATTTCTAAGCGAGTTCCGTTATTGCTAGGACGGAAAATGAAAGCATCTATTGAAGTTTCAGATGTTTTCTGACCTTTTTTATATTCAATAGTTACTTTGTACTGCGTTTTTGAGTTATCTTTCACTTTTTCTGTCAGTATGACAACATTGTTTTCGTGTACGAAATTAGTTAACTTAAACTTTGTATCATTACTTGTCTTGATAGAGTCTGTTATATTCTGATAGCTACCTAAGTCTTTTAAAGTAAATGCCAGTCCGTTGTTCAACATTGCCTGCCAATCGGCAGTATGGGGTTCTAGGGTGAATGATTCCTTTAGAATTTCATTATAAATATTGAATGTTTTTTCATAGGTATAAAGTACAACTACGTCATTCATGTCGTAATCATACGCCTTAGGCCAGTAATCCTCGAATGAATACACACCTGTCTTTTTGATGGTGGTGTTTGATTCCGGATCTACAGTCGGAACATTAGTAATTTTTGGATTTGCTTTTAGGGCAAACAGGACATCAGTGAAATTCTGGTCGTCTTTGTAATCCTCAAAGGTAATGGCAATGTTGCCTTTGCTATCTTTGAACATAGCAGTGCGGACTTTTCCAATACCTTCTGTTGAACAAGCATAATAAGGAAAGTCGAATTTGAAAGCAGAGAAGTACCTGTCCCAAGCATTTGTAGCGAGGACAAAGCCTATTTTATAGCCTTTCGGGAAATACTCTGTTCCTTCCGGGTAATCTTTATCGAAGTATTTCAACTGAACGGATTCTCCCTCGTTAATACCTCTTGGGTATGAATACACTCCGTATCCATTATTCCAACTGGTTTGAGTATTTGGGAATATTGTGTATATAGTTACATCATTTAGATTAGTTGGAACCTTGTCAGCTCTATAGTAATAGTATCCCAATGAACTATTCCAACAAGTCCATCCGGATAATGCGGTTAGTGCTACGGCTGTTTGGTCTTTTTCAATATATAAATCAGCTCCTGTACGGTATGCTTGCGGGCAGACAAAACTAGTAGAATTTTTCAAAACACTATTTATGGTAGTCTTCAGCTCTTTCATTTCTGATTTGCTTAATTTTAAGTCACCATTATATAGGTAGTTTATTTTCCCTGTTTCTGTGTCAAAAGAGCCTAGAGCATTATTCCATCCTAATGATTTAAATCGGTTGGCATTATATTGGGTGTTTTTTTTGCCTTGTGGCTCTGAAGCCCTTGTTCCAATTTGTTCATCAGTTTCGGAAAACTTTAATATTCCATTCTCTACTTTACCTTCTATTACAGGTTTTGTTGCAAATGGCGATGTGGAGACAATATATACTTCTGATACATAGGCAGGAAGGGACATTTTACCACTATACTTGCCTTGTTCATCTGTCCAAGCACCATCCAGTGGCTCGATGTTTTCGTCAATGGTTATAGTGTTGGATTCAGCTTCCTGTGGTTTTATCGGATTCTTGTCATATATATAAAAAGGAACGTGCGAATCGGCGTTCGAATAGTCTGCTTCTACTTGTACTACCTGTTTTGTAGAGAAATCTGATAGATTTGTTTCTTTTTCCGGAGCTTCCTGGTATAAGTCTTTATCACTGTCTACACAACCGCTTATACCCACTGCGATGACCATTGTGCATGCTAACCAAAACTTTTTCATATACGTTGCTTTTTTGTTTATGCGATTATTAAAATGTTTGTTTTGCAATAAAAATACCCGTAAGCACTTTGAAGTCCAAAGGTTTACGGGTGCAAAAATACATATAATATTCAATATTATAACATAAAGTTGAATATATTTTCGTAAATGTGTTCTATAACTTGTATTTTCCGGTCTTTTACTCGACGCTTCTTAACCAGGCAATCTCTTCCGCCCACTTACTCTCATCCGGAGTTTCGAGTATTAGCGGCATATTGTCGAATCTTGAATCCTGCATTAATCTTTCAAAAAATGCTTTTCCAATCAGTCCTTCGCCGATACTGTCATGGCGGTCTACATGGGTGCCTAATGCTTTCTTTGAGTCATTCAAGTGCATGCCGCGTAGATAGTTGAATCCCACTTCCTTATCGAATTCGTCGAATACCTTATCGTAATCGTTCACTATATCATAACCTGCTGTATATGTATGGCAAGTATCAAGACAAACACCTACCCGGCTTTTGTCGTCCACCCGGTCAATAATATATTTAAGTTGCCAGAATTCGCTTCCCAGATTACTGCCTTGTCCGGCGGTATTCTCGATAACGGCTGTCACTCCTTTCGTCTTTTCCAAAGTGATGTTGATACTTTCTGCAATAAGTGTCAGGCAATCTTCTATTGATATTTTATTGAGAGAGCTGCCGGGGTGGAAATTTAGAAGTTTCAATCCGAGTTGTTCGCAACGTTGCATTTCATCCAGAAAAGCGGCACGGCTTTTATTAAGACCTTCTTCTTCGGGGTGTCCCAAATTAATAAGGTAACTGTCATGGGGCAGGATATATTCCGGCTGGAAACCGAACTTCTCACAATTCTCTTTGAAAAGACTGATACTTTCTTCTGTTAACGGTTTGCTTACCCATTGGCGTTGGTTCTTGGTGAATAGTGCAAAAGCATTTGCTCCTATTTCATGTGCATTGGTGGGGGCGTATTCTACGCCACCGGATGCGCTTACGTGTGCTCCGATATACTTCATCTGTTGTTCCTTTTTATTCTTAGTCTGCAAATATAACATTTTTATATGAACTAATGTTTGAATAAGTCATTGAGGTAGGATATTAAAAATCACTTTTTACCTTCCACAAATTTCACAGACTCGTAAGTTGTGGTATGACAGATGTTTACTGTGATTAAAAGTCCTCTTTTTAATCTTTCACATCTTTCACACTGTTCACACTCACAAAGAAAGAAGCCCCAGCTAAAACCAAAGCTTTGGTGTTCCGTGATATGTGAGGGTACAAGAAAACGAATATGACTGAGTACCGGATTGAAATAGTCAGCATGATATTGGCCGAATGCAGTTGACCGTTCAGCCAACAGGTGTCGTCTATGTAGCCAACTGTATTTGACCAAATAGCCAACTCTAGTCGTCCATTAACGAAACTTCAAAATCACCGTATAGAGCCGGCATTATGTAGTATTGAACTATATACTTCATTTGCGGTTGCGGTTAGGACCGTTCTTTGACATGATAGACAACAGAAAAAGAAGTAAGATAATTAAAATAAAGTTTGTCAGTCTTAATTTAACTTTCTATATTTGCAGCATCCAGCTAGCCCCAGAGGGGGTGGCGGGGATTTTTATTAAGAAAGGCGTTTACCAAACATATCTTTCAGTCTCGAATCTCGCAAATTCTTAGTCTGTAAGCGGATATGGCAACGGAGAACGTCCACTATAGGTGTGATTAAACATTATGCTATGCATAGTGTTCTATATATCTCATCTAGGCGTGGGCTAGCTGCGTTGCTTATCCTTACAGACGGGCAATGCGAGAGCCTGAGACTGAGATAAGCAACAGTACAGACTCCCATGCCTTTTTTATTTATTATTGCCCAATCCGGGGAGGCTATAAGCAGACAAAATAAAAAGCGGGAATGAAACGACGTAATTGCTTAATAGTTATTGCTCTATTCCTTTTTTCTATCAAGTCTATATCAATGTACGGACAGGATGTGAAGCAGAACATTGATAGGAGATATGACATCATTTGTGAAGGAAATGGAGTAGAAGGTACTTACCTTGTAAAGGTTTGGGTGTATGCAAATAAACTTAATCTGAAACCGGAGACACTCCGGAAATATGCTGTTCATGGAATTATATTTAAGGGGGTGACTGGTAGCACGAAATGCGGCGGTCAGAAACCATTTGCCAAAAGCTTATCTGTAGAGGAAGAAAACAAGGAATATTTTGATGAGTTTTTCGAAAAGAAAAATGCCTATTTGAATTTTGCCACTATTGTAGAAGGCACGTTTGAACGTGTCAAAGTAACAAAACGGCAATATAAAATAGGTGCTGTGATTTCTGTGGCAAAAGATCAGTTGCGAAAACAATTGGAAACCGATAACATTATCAGAGGATTGTCTTCAGGCTTTTAATATGTAACTATAAAATCTCAGCATATGAAACGGATGTATTATGTATGTGTCCTACTCTTCTTTTCACTGAACTTATTGGGACAAGCAAAGAAACCGGAACTTATGGTCGTTCCCAGTTTACCTTGGTGTAATGAAAAAGGATATGTGTTTGAAAGAACTACAGAATTGGGAAGCGAAACATTTCCGGACTATAAGAAAGCACTGGCGCAGGATAAGGATTTGATGAATGTCATTTCTAAGATAGGTATTTTGATGGCTGACAAAGGGTTTCCTTTGAAAGACCTTTCCACTTCTATAAAAAATATGGAAATGATGAATGCCAGAAATGCTATGACTTTGAGTAAGAATTCGGGTGCCGTGTTGACGGAAACAGCACTTGATGTTTTGAAACGAACCGCTAAATGTGACATCATTCTGGAAGTTGACTGGAGCGTGAATGTGTTGGGGCCGAAGAAATCGGTAACCTATAATTTGCGTGGGATAGATGCTTGCACCAATATGCAGGTGGCAGGTGCACAAGGAACAGGGCAACCTTCTTTTTCGGCCGAGATACCTGTATTGGTTGAAGAAGCCATTTTAGTTAATATGGATAATTTTACTTCACAGTTGCAGGCTCACTTCGACAATTTGTTTGAAAATGGCAGAGAAGTCTCTATTGATATAAATGTGTTTGATACAGGAGCGGGTATTGATCTGGAAACTGAGTACGGTGAAAATGAGCTGATTGATGTGATTGAAGAATGGCTGGAAAAGCATTGTGTGAAAGGTAGGTTTTCGAAAGCGGAAGGCTCGGAGAATTTTGCCATGTTCAATCAGGTTCGAATTCCAATGATAAATGAAAATGGCAAAGCGATAGATACGGAAGATTTTGTGAAAGAATTGAGAAAGATGTTGCGCAAGCCACCGTACAATCTTGTCTGCAAGGTAATTCCACACGGATTGGGAAGATGTCAATTGATTATAGGGGATAAATAGAAAATATCATGAAAAAGATTATAGGTGTATTTATGGTGTTGCTGATGTTTTCCAGTGGAATATCGGCGCAAGAGGAGTGTGACACTCCTATCGCTGTGTTAATGGCGGAGAGTATTGATGGGGTGAATGAAATGCAGCAAGAATATTTACGTTCTAAAATGGAACAGTTGGTAGTTTCTCAAGGTATTTCATCCGATTTCTTTTATACTCAGTTTTTTCTTACAGCAGATGTTGTAGGAATACAGAAAGAGGTCGTGCCTACTATTCCGGCAAGTGCGACTTACCAATGTGACATTATTCTCAAACTGGTGGATAGGGCAGGTATGAAAACGATGGCAACTCTGGTTGTCAATGTAAGAGGGGCAGGTGCTACAGAGACGAAAGCCATGCAGAATGCCATACGGTTGATAAATCCGCAAAACAAGAAATTGCTGGATTTCATCAAAGGAGCAAAAGGTAAAGTTTTGGCCTATTACAATCAGCATACGGCGCAGATTGTGTCACTGGCACATCGGTTGGGTGGTCTGGAAAAGTATGAAGAGGCTTTTAACTTGTTGGCTTCTGTGCCGGAATGTTGTAACCGATATGATGAAGTGACTCGTGAGATAATAGCTATTTATCCAAAAGCGCGGGATAGAATAGGTGAGAACTATTTGAAGAAAGCCCGTAGGATATGGACAGCCGATCAAACAGGGGCTGCTGCCGGGGAAGCTTGCTATTGGTTGTCTTTGATAGATCCTAAATCCTCTGCTTATTCTAAGGCAGAATCACTCTATACTGAGATAAAAGGTCGGGTACAGGTAGAGGTGCAACATGAGATGAAAGTTTATGACGACAACGTTGATTTAGTAAAAGAACAGATAAATGCTGCCAAGGAAATCGGAATGGCTTACGGAAAAGGGCAGCAGACGGAAATTAATGTGATAAAATAATGTGCAACTAAAAAATGGTAATATGAATCGTATTTGTTGGATGATTGTTTTCTATCTAGTGATGGGGACATCAATATTGAATGCGCAAACTCTTATTCCCGAACAAAATGGGAAAGGGAAATGGGGATATGTAGACCTCGATGGCAAGAAAGTAATTGATTACAAATTCAAGGAAGCTTATCCTTTTATTGATGGTAAGGCGAAAGTTAAAAAAGGGGAGAAGTGGGGATATATTGATGCAAGAGGCAAAGAGGTTATAAAGATTAAGTACTCGGAGATGTACGAGTGGAATGGCGATTATTGCAAGATTGCGGAAGGTGGAAGTGTAAAAGACGGCATTCTCACCGGTGCAAAATGGGGATATATCAATCGGCGGGGAGATATAATAATGAAAGCTGAGTATGACGAGATTGGTCTGTTTAAGGATGGGCTTGCCTATGTAATGAAAGGTGGAAAATATGGTTATATAGATGATAGTTTCCATGTTTTTATTCCTTGTAAATATACTGCGGTCGGCACTTTCAACGAGCGTGGATATTGTTGGGTAAACGAAGGTGGCAAATTTGATAAGAAAAAGAATAAGGATATTGTGAAAGGCGGAAAGTTTGGTGTGTACAAACGTAATGGTGATCTTATTGTTCCTGTAAAATACAAAGCTATTGGAACTTTTGATGAATTGACACCGGATGCGAATCCATTGATGGCTTCGATTTATAATGATCCGGAATACATCAAACAACTTAGAAAAATAAAAAAAGACGGTTATGCGTTAATGCGGTACACTCCAAATCTGTTTAAGTTTAGTTTTGATGTATCTTCCGAGTTTGATTTTTCGGAAACGAAAAAATATGTGGAAAGCCATACGAAAGAATTGAATGAGTCATATCTGGAAAAAATGTCTGAGGCAGATCGGAAATTAGCGGAAGAATGCGGTAGCTTTGAATTATTGACATATAGTTTCCTGTCTCCGAAAAAGTTTGGCAAGTTATCCATGACTAAAAACACTTACATTGTAGTGTCTAATAAGTTTGGTTTCTCTAGCTTGAATGGAGAAATGCATAAATATGATTATAGGAAATCGAATGAGAAGTTTTTTCATAAAATAGGCATATTTGATGGGAATGGTACAATGTTGCTGCCACCGGATAAGTATGATTTGGCTTATAGCCCTAATAATGGATTTATTACTGTAGCTCGTGAGAAGAAGAAAAAAGTTCAGTCTAATTATTATACTATAGAATCGGGTAAATTACTTTTTAAGGATTGGATAGACGTTGAGGTAGTCACTCCTTTTGAAAAGGGAAATGCTGTCATCGCTACTCATAAAGAACAATATCTGATAGATAAGGAAGGTCGTAAGATTTCTAAAAATTATAGTTTGATCCTTCCTATGAGGGAGAGCGTATATGTAGTCAAGAATGGTGATAAATGTGGTATTATAGATAGCCTCGGACATGAAATTATATCTCCTTCTTATAATCTGATCAGTCCTGTAAGCGAAGGACTTATGTGTGCACAAAGGGATAAAGGCGGGTTGTATGGATTCCTTGATAAAAAAGGGGAATTTGTAATTCCGGCTATGTATGAATCTGCGCAATCATTTAAATATGGTTGGGCTAGCGTGCGAACAAAATCCGGTTGGGGCGAAATAGAACCGGATAATAAGATGGCTGTGGAATGTAAGTGGAATAATACAGCCGCTAAAGAAGAATGGAAACCAAAACTAATGTGGGTGCAGAAAGAAAACAAAGGTTTATGGTATTGCCTGTCAACCGAAACAAACCAATTGGCCTTTAGTGCAGGATATACGGGCTTTAGAAACTTTAATAGAGATTTTGAGGGAGTTGCGGTAGTCTGGGACAAGAACAATAAGGTCGGTTGTATTTCTTCTGATGGTAAGGTCTTGGTTCCTTGTATAATGCCAAATGGAAACTTGGCAATAAAGGCTTATTCGCAGATGCTCAATCAAAAGATGGGAGCATGGACAGAAATAGATACTTACAAATTTATGATTAGAAACAATCAGGAGCGCAATAAATGTGAATTGACAGGGACTATTGAAAATGATATGTGGGACTATTAAAGAATAAAGAAATGAGAAATGTAAGACTTTTGATAACGGTACTATTGGTAACATTCGTGTTTTCTGAGTCTGGGGCACAGGAAACCGTTCAGCAAGATATGAAATATCGTCGTAGTTCTATCTATAGCATACTTGTAAGCCATAGCGAACAGGATTTCTGTGACGAGATAAAAGAACAGTTCCTGGCGATTCCCGTTCCTGATAAATATAATGATCATGGGCTGAGTATAAATGCTGTTGTTGTAGACTGTAAAGGAAAATATACAGAGGATATTACGGACTTTATCAATCGTAACCATATAGCCAGCCGACTTGTAGGGAAATGGTTTAATAGGAACATTCTAACGGGGGAGTGTGACATGGAACTGGTAAAAGAACGCGGTCTTTATAATGCGTCAGAATTTGATAAGGAACTGGCAAAACGCTCAAAGAGAGGGATAGCCATGTTGCAAGATGCTGGAGAGGATTTAATAGGAAATACTTACTTATTGGTAAATGAGGTTCGCTATATAGATAAAAACGCCCGTGCCAAAACATGGGGACTGGCTTTGACTGTACTTGGCGGTGTTGCCGGAATGGCTACCGGCAATAGCGATTATGTAAAATTGGGACAAAATTATGGTGATATTATAGCGACACTAAAGGGCTTCTCTGTGAAAATACATACTCGTCTTTATCAACTGATATGGAATGAAGAAATTGCAAATCAGTTTTATACTCTTTACTACTCGGAGAAAGCGGATGAGCAAAAGAAGTTTGCCTTCGAGAAGAATCGGGGGGCGTTTCAGATGAAATATGTTGGTGAAGTGGAATCCAGTGGTGCTAAAACGTCTTTCTTGGGAATAAAAGAAGAAGAACCCTTGCAGATGATTCGTAAAGCCTGCCAACGGGCTATTGATGAAAATGTGGTTGACTTACAAAAGAAATATGAACAGTTTAAAATAAAAGCTCCAATCTTGAATGTGGATCCGGCTATAACAGTGCAGATAGGACAAAAAGAAGGCATCGACAAAAATTCCAGATTTGAAGTTCTTGAAGCCAGAGAAGTAGAAGGTAAGATTGAATACAAACGGATGGGCATTATTAAACCTGTTGCCGATAAAATATGGGATAACCGTTATATGGCAGCAGAAGAGGGGGCTTATGGAGCAGATTTGAAAGCTACAACTTTTGTCAAGGTTAGTGGCGGCGATTTTTATCCGGGGATGCTTGTTCGAGAGATAAAATAGGATTGAAGTCACTTTAATATTCACTTAAATTAATTATTTATGAAAAAGAATCAGAAAAAGAGAAACGGCTTGCATAGTCGGTTCTTAAAGAAAGTCGGATTGTTTTGCTTTATGCTGGCTGTGTTTCCTTCACTGGGCCATGCAATCGATTGGACACCCAAATATGCAGGAGGGATGCATATTGGTTATGGAACGAGTTCGACTGTGAACGATGCGAAGACGTATTCTGCCCGTGCCATGTTGGGAATGCTTCATGGAATCATGTGGGGGGATTATCTTCAGACATCAATTGGTGTAGATGCTCATATGTTAACGCATTATTACAAAGGTCAAGGTTTACGTTTTGCCATGACAGGGTATGTCGATTTGCGAGGCTTTTATCCTGTGACCTCTGACTTTTCGCCATTCGTGGATTTGGCATTAGGTGCAGGGCACTCACTGAAGCCGTCAGGTGGTAAAACTTCTTTCTATTGCGAATTCGGACCAGGTATAAAGTACAAAAAGTTCACTCTTAGTTGTGGCTTACAGAAGTTCGGGAACGATAAAGGCTCTTCTCATTTTTATGTAAAGACAGGTTTTTATTTCTAATATTTAAAGGATTACATTTATGAAAAAGAAAAATAATAACGACGAACTAATTTCCAGAAGACAGTTCTTTAAAAAAGCAGCAGGACTTGTACTTCCGGCAATAGCATTGACTGCATTACCAAGTATTCTCACTTCATGTGAAATTGATGAACCACCTTTGGATGAGGTTAATGGTGGCGGTGGCTGCTCTGATTGCAGTGGGAAGTGTAAAGATACCTGTAGCGGACAATGTACGAGAAGTTGTGCTTCTACTTGTAAGTCAAATGCGGCAAATACAACTGGCTGTAATCATAGCTGCAAGGGAAAATGTTTTGTGGGTTGTTCGAACGTATGTATGCATACAAGTAAATGATAACTGACTAAATGAAGATAAAAGAACAAGATGCAGGTTGGCAGTCCGGCATGGACAAGAACATCACATTCATTGTCACAAAAGACTGCCAGCTTGCTTGTAAATATTGCTATCTTGTAGGTAAGAATACGAAAGAACGTATGCCTTGGGAGATAGCAAAGCAGGCTGTTGACTATATTTTGGAACGGGAAGATGAATTCCGGGAAGAATCCGTTGTCTGGGATTTTATCGGAGGAGAACCCTTTTTGGAGATAGATCTAATTGATAGGATTTGTGACTATATTAAGATGGAAATGTTCCGTCGAAATCATCATTGGTTCAACTCCTATCGCTTCTCATTCTCTACCAATGGCATTAATTACCATGAAGAGAAAGTACAGAATTTCATCAAGAAAAATAAAGAACATTTAAGTATCGGTATCACTATAGACGGTACGGAGATGAAACATGATTTGAATCGTGTGTATAAAATTACAAATAGAGGTTCTTATAAAGATGTGGCGCGTAATATACCATTATGGCTAGAACAATTTCCAAGTGCGGGAACGAAAGTGACAATTAGTAGTGCGGACATTCCTTATATTAAAGAAAGCGTTCTTCATTTATACAGCCTAGGTATACATGAAGTCAATATAAACTGTGTTTTTGAGCCTGTCTGGAAACAAGGAGATGAGTCTCTTTTTGAGGAACAACTTATACAGTTGGCCGATGTGATTATAGATAGAGGATATTATCAGGATTACACTTGTTCGTTTTTTACAGAACATATAGGCAAACCTATGGATTGTGTACTGGATAATCAGAATTGGTGTGGAGCCGGTATGATGCTTGCTGTGGATGCAGCAGGTAATTTCTATCCTTGTACTCGTTTTGCTCAATACTCTCTGCGTAGTAAGAAAGCATGGATTATCGGAAATATTCATGACGGCATTGACAAAAACAAGCTTCGTCCATTCTTAACTCTTGACCGTTGTACGCAGAGTACGAAAGAATGTATTGATTGTGAGGTAGCTAGTGGCTGTGCATGGTGTCAAGGTGAGAACTACGATGCTGCCGACACTCCAACTATTTATCAGCGGAGCACTGCTATCTGCAAAATGCACAAGGCACGCGTTCATGCCAACAACTATTACTGGAACAAGCTTTTCCGTAAGTTGGAATTGGAGGGTGAGTGTGATGAGTTTGGGAAAAGGCAAAAGATGTCAAACAATGTAATCTGTGTAACGCTATGATTCAATATCTGATTATACAATTAGACGATACGAGTACGTCTTTCTGTTATTATGAAAATAGCGGTAAGGCACGTAGGCTGATAGCTTTGGATGATTTGAAAGCAGGTATATTTTTTGCTATGAAAGAAAATTTGTCGATTCAGTTTGTGTATCCCGATTACGAACTTCCTGATGAGTATAAGGAAACTATTGAAACTATTGACCATAGCAAGATTGTTCCCGTCGGTTGTCGGGAAGAAGCAGATGTGATGGTTTTCAATGACTGGAACACATTTTTGAGTTTTCAGCTTGCTCCAGGTCAAACTTACGTGCTTCGAACATCAAAAAAGGATTTCTTTGATAAGTATTTGTCTTTAGATTGTATTCTACAAAAGATATATCGTTTAAATGTCGTCTTTACTGATATAGACGACTTTACAGATGTAGACTTTACTATTTACAAGCAAGTATTACAGGCTATTTCGAAGATGATTTCGGCATGTTATGCTCAGGGAAAAAATCCGCAGCTTAATTTGCTGACTGACCGCATCATGTTGGATAGAATGAACAATTGCAATGCCGGATGGGAAAGCATAACATTGGCACCCGATGGGAAGTTTTATGTTTGTCCGGCTTTTTATCTGGAAGGTGAAGAAACTGCTATAGGAGATTTGAAAAAAGGTCTTGACATCAAAAATGCGCAACTTTATCGTTTGGATTATGCTCCTTTGTGCCGTATCTGTGATGCTTATCAGTGTAAACGTTGTATTTATCTAAACAGAAAAACTACGTTGGAAGTAAATACTCCTTCGCATGAACAGTGTGTTGTTTCACATCTGGAACGAAATGCGGCACGTGCATTATTAGCTGTTATTCGTCAGTCAGGGAGTACCTGCATGAATAATGTGGAAATAAAAGAAATAACGTATTTGGATCCTCTTGATATAATAAAGAAATGAGAAAAGTAGTTGGAAAAGTGACGGAGGAAGAGAAGTGTGAAATTCAACAGCTCTTTGAACGTCAGAATGGCTTGAATGAATTGGCTAAAATAGTATCTGCTGATAACGATGCTTTATATGAGAAATTAGTGAAGGACTTAGGCGAGACTGGAGTCAAGTTTCAGGACTGGTGGAATCGTATGGCGGAGTATTATCAATGGGAGAGTGGGGAAGGTGCTCATTGGGAAATTGATTTTGTGACTAACGATATTAATTTAGTTTATGAATGAGTTCTTCTTGAATGAATGTTGTAATTGAGTGATCTTTTAGTATAAACAATTAATAAAATGAATGAATTATGAAACAAATTTTATGGAAAATGGCTGCATGCATGGCAGTAGTGTTATTATCATTTAGTGTATATTCTTGTGGCGATGATGACGAAGATTCGGTGGGGTCACGTGATTTATTACTGGGAACTTGGAATGGTGTGTACTATCTTGACCAAGAATGGGAGGATGGTGAAATGGTGAATAACCATAAAGAGGATTATGTGAACGGTACCAATCGCTATTCTATTGAGTTCAAAGAAGATGGAACTTACGTAGAGAAAGATGTCTATAATCTTTCAGGTGGTACTAATTATTATCATGGTACATGGACATATTCAGGTAATAAGCTTACCATGATTGATACTGACGACGAAGGATATACGGAAGTTTGGACAGTGACCAAGATGACTGAAACGGAGTTAGTCTATGAACTTCGTGAAAAAGAAAAAGAAGATGGAAGCGTATATGAATATTATGAGCAACACGCTTTTGTAAGATAATTTTAGACTAGTAAAAGGTAGTTTCTACATTTTCATAGGAAAAACAGGAGAGTGATAATAAGCTCTCCTGTTTTCATTTGAATACTATTATCTTATATCTCAAAATCAGGTAAATAGTCCGTCAGAATTTTGCTGACTTGTTTACCTTCCACCTGGTCAGTTACAATCGTCGCACCTTCCTTTTTACCTGCGTCATAATTTAAGGAAACCTTTTCAGCCTTATTGGTGACACTGATAGCGGCCTTTCCTTTATCTGTCAGATTACAAGTGATAACCCAATTGCCTACCTGTACGGTATTGCCTTTACGAATCACTTCCATGTCCGAACGGTTGTTCCCGTGTGTGTCCATAACCGTTAAGAAACGGGCGGTTTTGCAAGGAACAGTTGTAGAGGAGAAATGCCAATGATTAGGATATTTCAGGGCTTTTCCCTGAGCATTCGTCACATTCTTCCAGTTGGTAGGAGCACAGAAGAAAGTATCTACAATAGCTTGTTCTGTCTTGGCTGAACTGAACAGGTGAGCAACGGATATACCGCCGGCCTTATTCTTTCCGGTAACTTTTACCTCATCAGGTAGTTCCTGCATTTCCATAGGAAGTTCTACCGTATGCAGAAGATAACTCCATGTCACAGCTTCTTTTCCTTCCAGTTCATCATAGATTACGTACACTCCGGTAGTCCCCAATTGGATGATGTGGCGGCGGAACATGTCTACTTTGTTCTCGTCCCAACCTTTTTCAGGCGTGTACTGAGTGCCGGACAGTTCACCGCGTTTCAGCCATAGGGGAGAAGTCACTTCGCCATAAGCGTTGGAAGCATCTCCGACCATATATGAAATCTTTTCCCCTTCATACCAGCGTGGAATCCATCCGTATCCTTCTGTCCCGATTTTCTGTGTCATTCCGTTGACCAGGATACTATTGTGCGCACGTGTGTTACGATAGGAATACATACAATGATCGTCCGTGAATCCGGTACGGTGTCCGCTGCTGTAGAAGATTGCTTTTCCACCATAGAATGTGTTGAAAGCATTCTGATTGGCAAGCGCATGAGAAGTAGAGCCGTAAGGACTGGAGCGGAATGAAAGCATTGCGTTCTTGGCTATATCTCCCAGAGAAGTATGCATTGTTGCAATTCCCGTTTCGTTGAATACTTTTGCCATGGGAAGTTCTGCCAATGAGTGTTTCTCTTCAGGCAAAGACTTTTTGGTAGTACAGCGATACCAGGTAAGGTCACCGGATTTTCCTAAGAATGTTTTCTTCATAATATCCGGTTCTTTTTCCAATATCGTGCGTGCATAAGCGGCTGCCCAAGGGTTGTTACATTCACGCGCCAATGCGTCTGCGTAACCTACTCGTGTACCATTCGGTTTCATCTTCGTTTCATGTGAGTTACCTTGTCCGGCAGATTTCGAGAAAGGCGGTTGCTGGTAAATAACATAAAGTGCGTTATTATTATACCAAGGGTCGGCAAAGAAGTCGAATCCGCTGATACGTGAGTAGAAAGCGGGAACTTCAATTAATGTACGGAGATTGACATGGAAATAAGAATCACCGTTGTGCCATCCACCGTCGGTGTTAAGTCCCGGCAGACGGGATACCCATTCATTGTAGCAATAATCTACCCAGGTAGAAGACATCGGGAGTTCTCCGTACGTAGCAAAGGCCGCCATATTCAGAATACGGAAAGTCATTTGCCAGACATGATTGTCCGCAATACGATTTTCAAGATGGTTGACGTATTCGTGATAGAACTTCTTGCCGTTGTCGCGGATAGTTCCTAAAAGTAGCTTTTTTTCTTCCGGTGTCAGCAGGTTATACCATGCGTCATAAGCCGAAGTACTCATAGACAGGATAGTGGAACGGTTGAAGTCCCCTGCAAAGTATTTACTGTTTTTCCATGAAAGGATTTCGGAAAGGCGTTTGACACCCTCTTTATAATACACCTCATCTTTAGTCAGCAAATAAGCACGTACCATTGCTTCGATATTCGCTTCTTCACGGTCTACAATCTTCCGGCTTTCACGAATCAGGGCAGAACGATACTGCACAATATTTGTCAGTTTGACAACCTGTGTCGTATCAATCTCTTCTTCCAAATGTTTCAGCGGATGATTCAGGCATTTGTTTGCCTTCGTGATATACGCCTGTGCTTCCGGATTATTCTTATTCCGTTCGATAATGTTATCCCAGTCGTTGGCATCGAGCAGAATACGGGGGTGGCTTTTTGGTAATTTAGCCAGTACTTCTTGTAGTGAAGGCGGGTTGAAAGTACGTGTCTGACCATCTACATAGAAATGATAAACAGGCGACCACTCTTCTTTGCCGTTTTTATCTACATAGGCATGTTGCCAATACCATTTCCCTTTCTCGAACAATTTGAAAGGATTGAAGAAAGCCCACTTCCTTTCGGCAGTAATCACCTCAGACTTAAATTCCGGATCGCGTGCAATACGGATGCGGTAAGTCACTTCCGGTTTGAAATCCTCTTCTTCTACACCGTCAAGTACGGCACCAAGGTGAGGAAATTTGTCCGGCCACATAAAGCGTGGGGGATTGACTGCAATATGCTGTCCATCCAGTGGGGAAGGCGTTTCGCGGACTTCGTGCATCAGTGTCTGTTGACTTGGATGCATGATGCCCTTTTGCGCATATCCGTTTGCAGACAGCAAGAGAGAGAACAATAGGAGAATATAGGTTCGTTGTTTCATAATCATACTTTTTTAAACAGCTCTTTCAGTTTCACTGTCTTATTGTTGATCAACGGGCGAGCCCAAAAACCGATAAAGGTAATGTATCCTGCAAAAACGAGGATGAACAGCATACCTGTACGAAGGGAAGTAGCATCCGCTATCGTACTGACAATCATCGGGCCGCCTGCTCCGCCTACGATTGCCGAACACAGGATACCGGCAAAGGAACCGTGATGTTGCGATGCTGAGTTCAATGCCAGTGAGAATACGATAGAAAACATCATCGAAATGCTGAACCCGATAGCAGGAAAAGCAATTAATGATACTTCCTTGCTTCCGAACAGCGCAGAGAGCAATAATACAATAGTCAATACTCCGGAGAGTTGCAACAATCGCTTGCTGTCAATCAGTTTCAGTAATACCATACCTACCAGGCATCCGGCAGTCATCAAGCCCCAAAAATAGCTTACTGCCTGTGCGCCGTCAGTTTGAGGATTTACCCCGTGATATTGTTCGAGAAACGTACTCATAAAGATAGAAGTTCCCTGTTCCGTGCTCACATAGCAGAAGATTCCCAGAAAGAACAGCCATACATATTTCTGCTTGAATAATGCCAGATATGAATCTTTTGAACCGCTTTTCTCGTCTTCTTTCAATTCGATTTTCGGGAAACGGGATACGCTGACAGCAATCAACATGACTAGCAAAATCAAGGCAAACACCCAGTAAAGAGATACCCAGGGCATTTCTCTCGGAGTGACATCGGCCAGCAAATCAATAAAGAAACCTTTTCCGGCCGTATAAGTCACAGGGTCGAGTTCCCGAATCAGGTACGTATATACCAATGGACTCAGGAAGGAAGCGATTCCAAACATGAATTGTGCCAGTTCGGCGACGAATGCGTAGTTTTCCTCACCGCCTACGGTGCGTTGAAGCGGATTCAATACGGTTTGCAACATAGCCATTCCCAATCCGATGATGAAAGAAGAGGCCAGCAACATCGGATAGGTGTGTATGCAAGCAAAGAGGATAGTTCCGATAAACGGCATCAGGAATCCACCGAATAATACCGGCTTTTCACCGAAGCGGTCAATCAGCAGTCCGGCGGGGATGGACATGATGGCGTAAGCCAGGAAGAAAGAAGTCGGGATAAATCCCGCCATCGCCAGGTCGCTTAGGTTGAAATTGTGAATAATGTCCGGAATGAGTGGGCCCAGGATATTAGTAATAAATGAAATGGTGAACCAGAACGCCATAATCAGCGCCAGCATTCCTAAATTTCTTTTCATAATTTAATTAGATTGGGAGCGGAAAATTGAGTAAATACAAGTGAGGCAGCTCCGATACTTCCTGCTTTATTGCCTAAGGCGGCAGCCATGATTTCCGTATTCACGGCACAGTCGGAGATGGCATAGCGGTGAGCTTTCTCACTTACTTTCCGGATATAGAAATCTCCGGCTTCAGAAAGTCCGCCGCCGATTACAACCTTTTGCGGGCTGAAGATATTGATAAATCCGGCAATTCCATGTCCCAGAAAATCACAATGTTCTTCCAGTGATTCGGTGGCAATGCTGTCGCCCTCTTTGTAAAGGCGGACAATCAGTTCTCCGTTGATTTCGTCATTCGGATAAGAGATACCCGCTTCCGCTATTCGCTGGCTGAAACGGCGCACCAAAGCCGAAGTCGAAGCATAATGTTCCAGACAGCCGACAGAACCACAGGCACAAGGTTCACCATTGGCAATTAAAGGCACATGTCCCAATTCTGTTCCCCGATTGGCATAACCATTGAACAGTTTACCGTCGATAACCACTGCACCGCCGATACCCGTTCCTACGGTTAAGAAAACAACATGAGTGGCGCCCTGACCGGCTCCGTACATGGTTTCGCCCAATCCCATCAGATTGGCATCATTTCCCAATAAAGCAGGGATTCCGGTTTCTGTTTCAATGCGGTCTGTCAAATGCAGGTTTTCCCAGCCTTTGATATTTTCCGCACCACCCAAAACGATGCGGTTCGTACAATCCACGATACCCGGTGTCCCGATTCCTATACCGTCAATCTTGAACTCTTGCTTTGATGCAAAAGCTTTCACTTCATTGATGGCGGCAACCAACTGCCCGATGACAGCTTCGGCTGATACATCGGCTTTCGACGGTAACTTCCCTTGAAAATGAAATACGCCTTCATTATCAATAAGGGCGTATTTCACAGAAGTTCCGCCAAGGTCTATCCCTATAGCGTATTCTTTTTCCATATCTGCAAAGTAATGCTTGATACTTATTTCTTAATACTTGAAAATCACACTCTTTCTGCCCAGATTGGTGAACTCCAAGCCCATTGTCCGTCACGTTGGCGGGCGCGTACATAGTAATAATCAGTATCGCGTTGAGGCTCCTTGTCTTCCATGTAGTGCTCTACTGTGAAGCAGCTTTCCGGCATGGCGCGGTTGAAGAGGATTGCTTCGCTCAACCAGCCGATCATGAAGTGCGAACGTGAACCTTCGAGCAATTCGCCCAATGTATGCTCAAACTTCTTGCCGTTGAACTCTGCGATAATCTTACCGTCTTTCGGCATCTCAACATCGAGGATTACTGCTTGCATGGCCGCAGTCGTCGTATTCGGGTTTTTGCTGCTATACATATCCAGTTCGGTTTCCTTGTCGCTGACAGATACGATGCGGTTGACATGTGTGTGGAACTCAGTTTCACCTTCCTGCGGAGAAGTGAAGGCTGCGCCGCGGAAACAAGGAGTCACGCTATGGAGCTGTCCTTTGTCTAATGACAATTTGCCTTGCCAATGTACGTATTGCTCTTCACGGTTCCAACCGAAATCCACTTTAACCTTGCAACGTACCGTATCGCCTTCCGGGGCAACCGGAGTCAACGGGCCGTTCATGCGAGCCAGAATCTGGCCGTTCTTAACAATATCTACATAGTCGATGCAGCTTTCACCCGTTACGTTCAGATAGATGCGACGGCTGTTGCCACGGACTACATCTCCCATAAGAGCATCGTTCAGACGGAAATCTATAAGGATCTTATCACCTGTCGCAGCGCATACGTGACGGGTGCGGAGCGCTTCCCAGATGGCGTCACGGGTTAGTGACGGAGCCAGTACGCCGATACGTCCGTCGCCATAACTGCCCGGATAACCGGAGTGTTGGTCGGTGGAAGCCATAATACCGAATTTATTACCTAGCTCAAGACCATACTGGATAGTTCCTTCCCATTGACGGGGGCCCATATCATGCAGATAAGGATAATCGCCCTGGTCGCTTTCTGCCAGACCGTGGCGGGAGTACATTTCTACGAACGGAGTAATATCACCTTCAGTAAAGCAATTCCAGTTGTAACCGCGATAACCGCCCTGATAACCCATGTGGTGCGGAGTAACGAATACTTTGTGTCCTTTGGCTTTTTCTTTCCAGTCTTCGATAGAAGTACATTCTACAAGCGGCGCATCCAGGTCGTAGTTCAGTGCGACATGGTCACCATGCTCCATGCTGTGAGCTTCGTATCCGACGAAAGTCAGGAATTCGCCTTCCTTGTTATACTCATTAGTCATTCGTACATATTTCTCGTAGCCGCCTTCACGCAGACGTTTGAAAGCCCCCGTGTGGTAGTCGATTACCCATTTCAGACGAGGGTCATCTGCTCCGGGAATATCCGGCCACATGGCATGAGGGGTTACACTGACAAAATCCAATTGTCCTTTCGCCGCTTCAAAAGCATCGCGCATGTCGCCGTGTCCGTATGTGATGTTACAGTGGTTATGTAAGTCGCCCCAATACATTTTGAGGTTGCTTGCCGATGGCATGATTTTCTTGGCATCCTTGCTTCCTGGTGCACAAGAACCTAGTAAACTGCCTGAAGCTGCCAATCCGAGGAAAGACCAGCCTGTGTTTTTTAAAAACTTTCTTCTATCCATGGTTTTAGTAATTAGTTTATCTGTTTTTCATTTGTCGACGGTCTCCTTTGAAAAGGACTTTCTCTTTTTCATCAGGGTCGGTGTCGTTATATTGTTTTTGGGTATCCTGAAGGAGTTGCATCAATTCTTTTTGTTTTTCTGCATATTCCGGTTTACCGAAGACGTTGTTCATTTCTCTCGGGTCGGCTTTCATGTCGTACATTTCCCATTCATCTATATCGTTGTAGAAATGGATGAGTTTGAAATCCTGGGTACGGATACCGTAATGACGTTTTACGGAATGTTCAGCCGGATATTCGTAGTAATGGTAGTAAGCGGCTTTGCGCCAGTCGGAGGGAGTTTTGCCTTCGTTTGCCAATATCGGTTTCAAGGATACGCCTTGGATATCAGACGGGATTTCCACTCCGGCAAAGTCGAGGAAAGTAGGGGCAAAGTCTACGTTCATGCTGATGGCGTTGCTTGTGCTTCCTGCTTTGATAGCCTTCGGATAGCGGATGATAAGCGGCATACGCTGACATTCTTCATACATGAAGCGTTTGTCAAACCAGCCGTGTTCGCCGAGGAAGAAACCCTGGTCGGAAGTGTAGACAATGATTGTGTTGTCTAGTTCACCGATTTTTTCAAGATAATTCATCAGTCGGCCGATATTTTCATCTACTGCTAATGTAGTAGCCAGATAGTCGCGCATATACTGTTGATATTTCCAACTGATTAATGCTTTGCCTTTCAGGTCGCCTTTGCGATATTCTGCGATACGTTGTGCATATACAGAATCCCATTTGTCCTGTACTTCGGCAGGCATACGCTTATATACGCTATAAAGACGGTTTGTCGTATCTTTCAACATCTCTTCGCGGGTCAGTAGCTTGAGATCCCAATCATCGGTCAGCGTGTGCTCGATGGACATATCCTGTTCGCGCGCTGCCCTTCCGCGTCCTTCGTAATCGTCGAACAGGTTGGCAGGTTCGGGGAAAGTAGTATTGTTGAAGATACCCAGGTAGCGGGGAGCAGGCATCCAGTTACGGTGCGGAGCTTTCTGGTGATACATCATACAGAACGGTTTGTTCTTATCCCGGCCTTCGAGAAATTCAATGGCTTTATCAGTGATAATATCCGTCGCATATCCTTTTTCTACGATATGCTTGCCGTCTTCCCAAAAGTCAGGGTCGTAGTAATCGCCCTGTTCATGCTGACCGCTAAGGATGCTCCAATGATCGAACCCTTGTGGTTCACTGATAAGATGCCATTTACCAATCATGGCAGTCTGGTATCCGGCTTGTTGGAGAAGCTTGGGGAATGTCTGCTGGTCACCGTTGAATGTACTTGCGTTATCGGTGAAACCATTTTCATGACTGAATTTACCGGTAAGGATACAAGCTCGTGAAGGGCCGGAGAGGGCGTTGACTGCATAACAGTTGTCGAAACGGATACCTTCGTTGGCAATCCGATCCATGTTGGGAGTCTGAATCAAGTTTCCGCCATAGCAGGACATGGCTTGGGTGGTATGGTCGTCCGTCATCATAAAGATGATGTTCGGTCGTTTAGTTTCTTCTTTCTTCTGATTGCCGCAGGAAGCAAGGCTTAATGCAGCCAATGGAAGGAGTAGGGTAGAGGGATAGTTTCTCATAATAAAGAGTCTTTTTGAGGAGAATGTGATACTAATAAACGAATAATAGCCGGATATGACTGTCATTCAGGGGATGCGTAGTGACGAAAAATCTCCTCTCTTTATAACGTAGAGAGGAGATTCTTCGCTACGCTCTGATGGACATTGATCAATGTCTTTTTATCAGAGTTTATATTTTAGTGACTGTTTCTTTCCATTTACTTTCACTTCTACTTCCAATCCGTTTTCATCGAACGCTTTGTTCTTGAATTTAGCAGCAAATTTAGGGGCATCTGCGCTTTTCTTAACAGGATAGATGACAGTGATATAACGTACAGCTTCTTCTCCGTCTTTTCTTACGTTGAATGATACGTTCATACGTTTGTAACGTTTGCGGTAAGCAGTTGAACACCATCCCGGTTCTTTCTTCATGCTCATACCGTCAGGACCGAAACATTGCAGTTTCATGTTGCTTCCATCCTCAAACTGAGTAAGGAATGTCATGTCTTCGCGGCTGTTGGCGATTTCACCTTTCGGCATTTGGTAATGAAGATTGATAGAACCTTTGGCGCTACCTGCCATTTCGTCCACAATTACAAAGTAAGTATTATCAACGAAGAATACGGAACGGCGATGCTTCAAGTTCTTGTAACTCGGGTTTTCGGTAACCAAAGTCTGGATGGCACCTTCCGGCTGCCACAGTTTGGTAACTGATTCTGTTGTATCCAGATTCTTGTTGTTCAGGGTTACAGTGTTGTGTACACAAGTCTGACGATGCCAGTTGCGTTGTTCCATCACTTCGCCTTCGCCTGCATATACATACGAACCGGAATCCGGGAACAAGTTCTTGCCATTGAACCAAAGTTCGAATGTACCGTTGTCCGGCTGACAGTGCCAGAATGCTTTCGGACCTGCTTTTACTACCATTTGAGTAGCATCCATTCCCCAGGAATTACGGAATACGAAGAAACCTGATTTCAGGAATCCCTTAGACATATAATCCGGCAATGCGCCCTCTTTACCTTCTGTTGCAAAGTATTTGATAGCCTGATTTTTCGGGAACAGTTTACTCCACGCTTTGTAGTTCTTCACCATTTCTTTCTTAGTTGTCAACTTGGCGTCGCTGAAACATGGGTTTGTGTAATCCGGGAAAGAAATGTTTGCATAGAACATAATCATGCTTTCGATTGTATCCAGATAATCTTGCGGGAATTCCTTGCGGAATCCGTTTGCATCTGCAATTCCTAATGCTTTGCAGAAAATGTTGATAGCAGCAAGGTGATAGTGAGGGTCGAGCTCAAACTGACCGCCGTCTTCATATACCTGTACGTGAATTTCACGGTTCAGGATATCGATACCACTCTTTCTCCAAGCCGGAGCATCTTTGAATTCCGGGAAGAAAGCGCCTGCATAAATCATACGCTGAGCTTCAAACAACAGGTGATTACCTTTGTCGGAGTAGTTACCTAAGATATGTACGGCATGTTTGTGGTAGTTCACTAGGAATTCAGTCAGGAAGTCCGGAGTGAAAGAAGGAGAAGGCAGGAACAACTGGAACTGTGAAGTCTGGTCTTGCAGACGGTTGCTCACTTCCAGTGGACGCCATGCGAAACGTACATTTTCTACTTCACCTTTGATTTTTCCGTCGCTTACCATTTCATATTCTTTCTTGTCCATCTTCACCAACGGATTCTTTTTAATCCAGTCGATGTATTGGTGTGCCCATTCTTTTGCGTATTTTTCGTCACCGGATACGCGGTAAGCCTTACCCATCGGAGTGAACCATTTGTGACGGTGAAGCTGCCAGCGAAGTTCGTTGTCTTTTACCGGCCAGTATTGCCAGTTGATGTCTTCTCCGTAATTGTAAGAAGGCTGATAACCTTTGTGAACGAAGAAGGTATGCTTCAGTGCGTCGTCTGCCCACTGCTGTTCTTCTTTGCCGATAGTAACTTTTTTCAGGTTAATATCCGGAGTTTTCACGTTGGTGCGTGCACGGTAGTAATCGAGTAATGCTTTTGCGGCATCTTCGTCTTTACCTTCCTGATGCAAGGCTTTTACTTTTTCCAGTCCCGGGTAATCGAGGTTGAGAAGTGAAAATACTTCGCTTTTCAACTCCTGGGCGCTAACTTTACCTGCAAAACAAGCAATTGCCAGCAAAAGGATATACTTTAAAATTTTATTCATGATAGATTCGGTATTATGATTTTATGTCTTAGATATTTTTGTAGTTGATGCCTTTCAAGTCCATGAATCTCTTCAATGCTTCCAAATAGTAGTAGTCAGCATAATTCAGCGGAGTGTCAATTTCAGAACCGTTAGGCAGTGAACCTACAGAGTGCATCAGGATGAATCCCTGGTTGTCACCGACTTTTGCAAGGTATGCATCACTTGACAAACTCTTCAGAATTTTTTCAGCATAATCCAGGTATTTCTTACCATCAGGAACCATTGTGCTTAGTTCAATCAAGGCAGAAGCGGTAACAGAAGCGGCAGATGCATCACGCGGAGTTTCTTCAGTCACAGGAGCATCGTAATCCCAGTAAGGAATAGCGTCGTCTGTTTTTACACGTTCCATAATCATATCAGCTATCTTTACTGCAAAGTTCAGGAAAGTACTGTCGTTTGTTTCACGGTAGCAAGCTGTGTAGCCATATACAGCCCATGCTTGACCGCGTGCCCATGAAGAATCGTCATTCTTGCCTTGGTGAGTTTGCTTGCGTTCAACAGTTCCGTCGTTGTTGTAGCTCACTACATGCCAGCAGGTATAGTCGGGACGGAAGTGATTTTGCATGGTAGTCATGGCATGCTTGATGGCAACATCCTTGTATTTGCTGTCACCAGTTGCTTTTGCTACGTTGAACAAGAGGTCAAGGTTCATCATATTGTCGATGATTACCGGGAAGTTCCATGTACCGAAATCCCAAGAACGGATAGCTCCGATAGAATCGTTGAAACGTCCGCACAGATTGTCGGCTGTTTCTCTCATCACTGCTGCGATAGTGTCATTGGGTGCAAGACGCTCTGCGTTACCATAACTACAGTTAATCATAAACCCTAAATCGTGTGTACCTTTATAATAGCGTACCGGATTCAGAAGATTAGTATATTGAATAGCTTCCGCTTTCAGTGTGTCGTTTCCTGTCAGCTCGTATGCGTACCACAAAGAACCGGGGAAGAAACCGCTTGTCCAGTCATGAACGCCACAAAGACGGCGTTTACCCAATTGTTCTGCGGTAGGTTGTGCGCGGAGTGAATCTTTAAATGTCAGTGAATCTCTTTCCAACTGGCGGCAAAGGAAATTCATGTCATAACCAGTACGGATGGAACGTGGGAGCTGACCTGTACCGTCAACTTCTTCTGCTGAAAGTTGTAATTGTGCAGAAGCTACATCCAGTCCTTTTTTAATCCAACTGTAGTCTTCCTTTGGAGCTGTCTGGCACGATGCGAGTGCGATAGTAACCGAAGCAAAGAGAACAAGTTTCTTTTTCATGTTATTCATTTTAAGTGATTGTTTTTAGAAGTTTTGTAACTGATACAAAAGTAGTGGAAAGGCTTAACTTTGCGTTGCAGGATTGTCCAAAAGGTGTTTGAACCCTGCTTTTTCAGTTTCGATTTTGTTGAAAAAGGTTTTAATATTCTCCAATATGCCTTGGTTAGGGGCATATTGGAGAGGATTAAACCTTTTATTTTAAAGAGAAATTACTTATTTTCCCCAGCCTGGATTTTGATCAAACTGTTTGAGCAATGACATGTCACGCAGTGGGATAGGAAGTAACTCATGTTTATTCTTTTGTGTATATTGTGAACAAATATAAAGGGTTCCTAATGATTGACACCAACTGGATAACTCTGATTGTGTGTTTTGAATAGCATCATAGTAGATTCCCCAACGGATCAAATCTTGACGGCGATGTCCTTCGAATGCTAATTCATAAGCACGCTCGTCACGTACTGCTTTTCGGAATGCAGTTCCATCCAATCCTGATAAATCAGCTTGGCTATTTGGGGTATTGACATCTGTACCGAAACCACGTCGACGTACCATATTAATAGCAGTATAGGCTTCGGGAGTGGGGCTACCTTTCCATTCGTTCAATGCTTCAGCATAAAGTAACAATACGTCTGCGTACCTCAGTACATACCAATTGATATTGGAATAATTTTGATCAATTAAGTAGTTTTCGTCACTAACATATAATTCTGTGTCCCATTTAGCAGGGAACATTCCATCAACATAAGTTTTTCTTTGGCTATCTTTGGCATCATCTTTGATTATATCTTCAAAAGTTATGTTAGGTTGGTCTTTGATAACCCCTCTTTTGCTTCCTCCGGTATAATTGTAGTCTGCCACAGAAATATATGCTCTTAGATCTTTATCACGGTCTTTCCAGTCGCGTAGGAAAGTCGGTATAACTCTCCAGTTTCCTGCATTTCGCCCGCTTCTAATTCCTGTGGCAGATACGCCATTCCATTTTCCAATACGACCATATGAGTTTACTGATGAGTTTGGAGCATAGAAGCTAATTTCAATTAAACTTTCTGCAGGATCCCAAATTCCATTACAAGTGTTTTTCCAGAGTTGATCATATTCGCTTAAAAGATGATGTTTTCCTGATTCAATTAAAACTTTCGCTGTTTGAGCTGCTTTTTCCCATTTAGTATCATCTTCGCTTGCCCATGTTGCATACACTTTGGTTAACAATCCTAGTGCTGAACCTTTTGAAAGGCGGAAGCTGCTGTTTGAACGTAAATTGTCGTCTACTGCATAGGGCAGATTGTCGATTGCATATAGCAGATCTTCTTCAATGTATTTATATACATCTATCGGATTTGCTTGAGTATATTCAGAAGGTGGCAAGTAGGATTGGCTTGTATTTGTTATTAAAGCTATATTTCTGAACCAACGTACTAATTCAAAATAATGAAGGGCGCGTAAGGCACGTGCTTCTGCCATATATATTACTGCTAACTTATAGTTCTTTTCATCATAAGTTTGTATTTTCTGCTGTAATGCTTCAAGGAAGTCGTTTGCACAATAGACCCCGGCATATAGGCTTGCCCACGTTAATTGTACGTCACTTTGATTGCTACCATATGCATTTGCTGGTACTAAACGAAGACCATCTGTTGAATTCCCCGGTCCTTTCGCTATATCAGTAGGAATTGTAAATAATAGTGATAAATTGTACTTGTACATTCCTTCATCTATCATATTACGATATATTCCCAGAAGTACATTTTGTGCTTCTGATGCATCCTTCATATAATTATCTTTTCCTACTTCTGTATAATTGGTTTCATCTAAAGAACAAGATGTAAAACCTAATATACAAGCTAATGTGAGAATATAATATTTAAGATTTTTCATTGTCTTTGCTTTTATTTAAAATTGAACTTCGACACCAAATGTAAAAGCTTTGCTCTTAGGATAAGCTCCCCAGTCGAATCCGGGCATTAACGGACTGTTTTTCATGTTGACTTCCGGATCGTATCCTGTATATTTGGTGATACAGAATAGGTTTTGTGCGGTAGTATAAACACGTACACGGTTGATATATGCTTTTTTCGTCCATTTCGCAGGTAAAGTATATCCTAATGTTATGTTTTTTAATCGCAGGAATGAACCATCTTCTATGAAGCGTGAATACAGTTCATACTTAACATATCCATCAAGGGCAGGTACGCGGTTAGAAGCATGTGTCGGAGTCCACCGGTCTGCTACTTCTTTCAGTTGGTTGGCACGTTCGTCTTGTGATTGAGTACTGAACATACGTGTTGCGTTATACACATCGTTACCATAACTGAATTGGAATAAGAAGCTAAAATCGACTCCTTTATATTTGAAAGTGTTGGTAATACCACCATACCATTTAGGTTGACCATTACCGATAACCGTACGGTCATTCTCTGTTATCACACCATCACCATCTATATCCTTATATTTTACCATTCCGGGGCGAACGGCTTCACCTGCATGATTACTGATATCCGTGATTCCAGGTTTCAATACCATTCCACTTGGTGTTTGGTTAAAATCAGAATTCTGATACACTCCGTCAAATACATATCCATACATCTGACCTAATGATTGACCTACATATGAGACATAGTCGTATCCTTTGAAGTTTGTATTAAATTTCGTTGCAGAAAGTATCTCTGATGCTCCTTCCTGCAAAGACTTAACTTTATTTCTTACAAAAGAAATATTGAAGTCTGTTTGCCAATTGAAATCACGGGTCTGTATGTTGGTAGTATTTAAACTTAATTCAATACCTTTATTTTGAACTTTACCGACATTTTTCCATTGTTGACCAAATCCACTAACATAAGCTAATTCCTGTGCCAGTAATAAGTCTTTTGTGTTTTTTATAAAAAAGTCGGCAGTTACACTAGA
>ERZ791731.88-NODE-88-length-60241-cov-3.93354_pt1 | contig 60241 bp, 39 predicted proteins | sample MGYA00509954_ERZ791731 | MGnify/ENA primary metagenome ERZ791731 (study PRJEB30046, sample SAMN00715134) | human gut metagenome | study: EMG produced TPA metagenomics assembly of the A metagenome-wide association study of gut microbiota in type 2...
GAAGTCCGAAAACGGCACGGATGATATTTTCTATGTTCTCCCGTTCATTATAGGTCGGGATAATTACGATGCTATCCGATGTTTGCATATAGTTTCTATAAATTTAGAAACAAAAGTAGCTCTTTTCCTTTAGTTATGGATGAACTAAGGAAAATTTAACGTGTTTACCGTTACGTCTCGGCGAACTCTGAAAACCACCCCTTATAATACTTCCGCCCTAAGCGTGTGTACTCCCATTATTTTTTGTAATTTTGCGGTGAAATTTTATAGGTATGACAATAACTGAATTACAACGACTATACGCTGCCCATCCCAATACGGCAGTAATGAAGCGCTTGTTGAAGGACACCTCTGTTCAGACTATTTTTTGTGGTGGACTGTGCGCATCTGCTGCTTCCCTTTTTTCTTCCGTATTGGTGCAAGAGGGTGGTTGCCCGTTTGTTTTTATTTTAGGTGATCTTGAAGAAGCCGGATATTTCTATCATGACCTGACACAGATATTGGGTACGGAGACGGTACTTTTCTTTCCCTCTTCTTTTCGTCGTTCCATCAAGTATGGACAGAAAGATGCGGCCAATGAGATTCTGCGTACGGAAGTCTTGAGCCGTTTGCAGAAAGGGGAGAAGGGATTGTGTATCGTTACTTATCCGGATGCGTTGGCGGAGAAAGTCGTGTCCCGCAAAGAGTTGAGCAATAAAACATTGAAACTGAACGTAGGCGAGAAGGTAGATACTACTTTTATAACGGATGTTCTGCATAGCTACGGTTTTGAATATGTGGATTATGTCTATGAACCGGGACAGTATGCCGTTCGGGGTAGCATTATCGACGTTTTCTCTTTTGCTTCGGAATATCCCTACCGTATCGACTTTTTTGGCGATGAAGTAGAAAGTGTCCGTACCTTTGAAGTCGAAACCCAATTATCCCGTGAGAAGAAAGATGGAGTATCTATTGTACCCGATTTGGCTGTGACAGGTGATGTGACAACTTCTTTCCTTGATTTTATCCCGGAAGACACGACTTTGGCAATGCGTGATTTCCTTTGGTTGCGTGAACGGATACAGGTGGTGCATGATGATGCGTTGACGCCGCAGGCGATAGCTGTTCAGGAAGTCGAAGAGAACGGGGGGATTACATTGGAAGGAAAGTTGATAGACGGCAGTGAATTTACGGTACGTGCACTTGATTTCCGCCGATTGGAATTTGGTAATAAGCCGACCGGTACGCCGAATGCCAGTATCACTTTCAGCACTTCCGCCCAACCTATCTTTCATAAGAATTTCGATTTGGTAGCAGGTTCTTTCAAAGATTATCTGGAGAAAGGATATTCGCTTTACATCTGTAGCGACAGTATGAAACAGACGGAACGTATCAGGGCTATTTTTGAGGATCGCGGTGACAAGATACAATTCACCGCTGTTGAACGTACCATTCACGAAGGATTTGTAGATAACACTTTACGGCTCTGTATCTTTACAGACCATCAGTTGTTCGACCGTTTCCATAAATATAATCTGAAGAGTGATAAAGCACGTTCGGGAAAAGTGGCTCTTTCTTTGAAAGAATTGAACCAGTTCACTCCGGGCGATTATGTCGTTCATACGGATCATGGTATCGGACGTTTCTCAGGTTTGGTACGTATTCCGAATGGAGATACTACGCAGGAAGTTCTGAAGCTGGTCTTTCAGAATGAAGATGTGGTATTTGTTTCTATTCATTCCCTGCATAAGGTTTCTAAATATAAAGGCAAGGAAGGCGAAGCTCCGCGATTGAATAAATTGGGCACGGGTGCATGGGAGAAGCTGAAAGAACGCACAAAGAGCAAGATAAAGGATATTGCCCGTGATTTGATTAAGCTGTATTCGCAACGTCGGCAGGAAAAAGGATTTTCCTATAGTCCCGACAGCTTCTTACAACGTGAGTTGGAAGCATCTTTTATTTATGAAGACACACCGGATCAGAGTAAGGCGACTGTCGAGGTCAAGGCGGATATGGAAAGTGACCGTCCGATGGACCGTTTGGTTTGTGGAGACGTAGGTTTCGGTAAAACAGAGGTTGCTATCCGTGCCGCCTTCAAAGCGGTAGCCGATAATAAACAGGTAGCTGTCCTGGTGCCGACAACAGTCCTTGCCTACCAGCATTTCCAGACATTCCGCGAACGTCTCAAAGGATTGCCTTGCCGGGTAGATTATCTAAGTCGCGCACGTACGGCCGCACAATCCAAAGCGGTTCTGAAAGGATTGAAAGACGGGGAAATCGGTATCCTTATAGGTACGCATCGTATTTTGGGAAAAGATGTCCAGTTTAAGGACCTGGGACTGCTGATTGTTGACGAGGAACAGAAATTCGGAGTTTCTGTAAAGGAGAAGCTGCGTCAACTAAAAGTGAATGTAGATACGTTGACAATGACCGCTACCCCGATTCCCCGTACACTTCAATTCTCATTGATGGGTGCGCGTGACCTGAGTGTTATTTCTACTCCGCCGCCCAACCGTTATCCGATTCAGACCGAAGTGCACACCTTCAATGAAGAAGTAATCACGGATGCGATTAATTTTGAAATGAGCCGTAACGGTCAGGTTTTCTTTGTCAATAACAGAATCGCCAATCTGCCGGAATTAAAAGCGATGATCGAACGTCATATCCCGGATTGCCGTGTAGCAATCGGACATGGGCAGATGGAACCGTCGCAACTGGAGAAAATCATTTTAGACTTTGTCAACTATGATTATGATGTACTTTTGGCGACGACTATCATTGAAAGTGGTATTGATATTCCGAATGCTAATACTATCATCATTAATCAAGCCCAGAACTTTGGATTGAGTGACCTTCACCAAATGCGTGGTCGAGTGGGACGTAGCAACAAGAAAGCTTTCTGCTATCTGCTGGCTCCGCCATTGAGCAGTCTTACGACAGAAGGAAAACGCCGACTTCAGGCGATTGAAAACTTTAGTGACCTCGGCAGTGGTATCCATATTGCCATGCAAGATCTGGATATTCGTGGAGCAGGAAATCTGCTCGGTGCGGAACAAAGTGGATTCGTAGCCGACTTGGGATATGAGACTTATCAGAAGATTCTTTCCGAAGCTGTCCATGAACTGAAGAACGACGAATTTGCAGATTTGTATGCAGATGAAATCAAAAGCGAAGGACAGATTAGTGGTGAAGGATTTGTTGATGAATGTCAGGTGGAAAGCGATCTTGAGCTTTTGTTGCCTGCCAATTATGTAACCGGCAGTAGTGAACGTATGTTGCTCTATCGCGAACTGGATGGTCTGACATTAGACAAGGAGGTAGATGTCTTCCGTTCCCGACTGGAAGACCGTTTCGGCCCTGTTCCACCGGAAACACAAGAGTTACTGCGTATCGTTCCTCTCCGTCGCTTGGCTGCACGTTTGGGAGCGGAAAAAATATTCCTGAAAGGCGGACGCATGACCCTGTTCTTTGTGTCCAATCCGGATAGTCCGTTCTATCAGAGCCAGGCATTCGGTAAGGTGATAGACTATATGATGAAATATACACGCCGATGTGATCTTCGCGAGCAAAATGGAAAACGGAGTATGCTGATTAAGGATGTATCGAATGTAGAGACAGCAGTCAGTGTGTTGCAGGAGATTGTGGCATTGCCGGTAAAAGAGGAATAGACAGGCGGTTCTGGCTATTTATCTTTTACCTCTGATTTTGTTTTGTACTGCTTCTTTCCCTTTTCCATATAATTTATCTATTAAGTCAGAACGTCCAATCCGTCTCAACTCATTAATGATGTTCTTCCGTTCTTCCGGTTTATACCAAAAGAAAAACTGACGTTGAGAAAGTTTCTCCCGTTGGGTTTTAGCACTGAATATCGGTTCTAACGTGTATGGATGAAAACCGGTATACCATGCTTCGGTAGCTACTGTCATCGGAGTAGGAGTGAAGTCCTGCACTTGTTCCAAATGAAAGTCTAGTTGCTTGGTGATAACGGCAAGTTCCGCCATATCTTCTTCCTTACAACCCGGATGCGAAGAAATGAAGTAAGGAATCAGTTGCTGACGCAGATTTTCCTCTCTGTTAATACGGTCGAATATTTTCTTGAATGTTGTAAACTGTTCGAAAGATGGTTTGCGCATAATGGATAATACACGGTCACTGGTATGTTCGGGAGCCACTTTCAGACGCCCACTAACGTGATTGATAATCAGTTCGCGAGTATATTCAGCAGTACTGCGATTCGTTTCAGGGTCTTTACTTTGATGAAGTAACAAATCATAGCGTACTCCACTGCCGATAAAGGATTTCTTAATACCGGGCAAAGCATCTACCGCGTGATAAATATCCAATAACGGACGATGGTCCGAATTTAGGTTCGGGCAAACTTTCGGATGAATACATGACGGGCGTTTGCATTTCTTGCAGATAGATTCATCTTTCCCTTTCATCTGATACATATTAGCCGAAGGGCCACCCAGGTCACTTAAATATCCTTTGAAGTCCGGTAACTGGATAACCTCTTTTACTTCTTTCAGAATAGACTCTTTGCTACGGCTGACGATGAACTTTCCCTGATGTGCGGAAATAGTGCAGAATGCACAGCCACCAAAGCATCCCCGATGAATATTGATGGAAAACTTAATCATATCATAGGCGGGAATCCGCTTTCCCTTATATTTAGGATGCGGTAGGCGGGTATATGGCAAATCGAAAGAATGGTCCAGGTCTTCCTGGTTCATCGGTGGGTAAGGGGGATTGACTACGATGATCTTGTTTCCCACAGCCTGCGTGATACGTGCAGCCGCGTATTTATTGGACTCTTCTTCAATATGCCGGAAATTGCCCGCTTGTTTCTTCTTATCCGCCAAACATTCTTCATGTGAATAAAGTTGGATATCTTCCGCATCGGAAGTCCACTCTGTCTCGCGGCAAAGATAGGCTGTCTGAGGGATTGTTCCAATAATCTTTTTAAAGTCGTTGGCGGTTAATGAAGCTTCTTCTGTTAGAAGTAAACTTTTCATTTTCCGGGTTAACTCTACAATCGGCTTTTCACCCATTCCATAAATGAGTAAGTCCGCGCCGCTGTCACATAAAATGCTTTTTTGTACCTTGTCCTGCCAATAGTCATAATGGCTTAACCGCCTCATGCTAGCTTCAATGCCGCCTAAGATAACGGGAACATCGGGATAAAGCTTTTTCAGAATTTGACTGTAAACGGTAGAAGGGTAGTCCGGACGCATATCCGGGCGACCGTCCGGGGTATAAGCATCCTCACTACGCAGTCGTTTGTTGGCTGTATATTTGTTTACCATGGAGTCCATGCATCCGCCGGAGATACCGAAAAACAGACGGGGACGTCCCAGTTTCTTGAAATCACGCAAGTCATCACGCCAGTTAGGTTGAGGTACGATGGCTATTTTCAAACCTTCCGCTTCGAGAATACGCCCTATAACAGCAGCGCCAAAAGAAGGATGATCTACATAAGCGTCCGCGCTGAAGAGAATGACATCCAATTCATTCCATCCGCGAAGTTCTACTTCTTTCTTAGTAGTGGGTAACCAATCAGTCAAACGATATTCTTTCATGCCGCAAAGATACGGATAATAAAAAACATCCCAATGATTTTTTTATTCATTGGGATGTTTAACTTCAATCATTGGGATATTTTTTCAAAACTTCTCATTGATTGTGAACTCTAATGTCATCTGTTCCCCGTCGTAGATTTCGCGAAAACCGATACCTTGCTCAGAAAGAAATTCTTTCAAATCCTGAAATGCGTCGGCATGGTTCATGATAATCCCTATCATTTCACCGGGAGAAGCACCACACATGGCTTTTATTGCAGGAATCAGCGGACTGTAAGCTGTTGTTCCGCGAGTATCTACCGTAATCATCGTTATTCCTCTTCTTCCGTTTCCGGACTGGATAGCCAAGTGAGATAGAGCTTGATAAGCTGTTGCAAGCCGAATGCCTTCATATTATTGTGATAAATCACATCGATGCAGAGATCCAGCAAGTCTTTGCTGTCTTCTTCCTGACTGGCGATAAGAGAACGGATGTTCAGTTTTAGCTTGTCCAGTACGCTTTCATCCACAATACCGGTGCTGTCAATAAGGTGGCGGAACAGTGCATATTTTTCAATTGTTCTCAAGTTTTCGTTAGATACTTCTATGCTGCGTGTACCGCTGGGATTTGCTTGTATAGTATACATTGTTTTTTAGTTTTAAGGGTTATTACAGTAGCAAAGATAGAATTTAAAATGAGAAACAGATTAAAAAAATGGATATTTTTTATTTCTGAATAAAGAATTCCAGTATGCCTGCCATAATCGTTGCCCGGTCAGCTTCCGACTGGATACTTTCAAAAGGAAAGCCCAATACGAAAGTGCGGTAGTTCCCTTTATAAGCGATACCTGCACTCTGGTTGTCGGGAGCATACGTGAATACCGGAAAAGCAGTATCTACTGGGACGATGCAATCCGGTGCGGGGACAGCGTAGCTATCTTCATTGGGGACACGTGGAATAGTAATCGTGCGTCCCAGTCCATTGATCCGGTTCGAAGTCTTATCCGTCAGACTGCTCTGATAACCGTATTTCAATATCTTCTCCGTAAACTCCCGATTTCCTTGTGTGCCGCTCATATCGCTTCCTACATATGCTCCGCTGACGAATAAGTTGCCGCCCGACTGGCAATAACTGGTGATAATCCGTTGCATGGCCGAAGAAAATGTCTTATAATATGCTTTGTTTACAGGATCTTCCTTCTCGAGTCCCAGGATATAATCCACAATCGGATAGTCTTCCAGTGATACCAGTCCGTTTTCTACTGCTTCATCATTGCATGACACGAAACTATATTTTCCGGCTGCCTGAATAGCCTTTCCATGAATAAAAGGATAGTCAAACGTATTTCCCGCAATTTTCATTCCCTCTAATTCGCTTCCGCTATGTCCTAGGCTACCTTTTCCTTCTTTACCTGCCTGCGAGCGGTCGAATCCTACCTGTGCCCCGCTGAATGAGATATTTGACAGATACGGAACTCCGGGGTCTTGCTCCAAATCAAATCCCGCCTTATCAAAAGTATTAATAACAGCCGGGCCGCTGATTCTGTCAAATCCATTGATGATTAATACCTTTTCCCGTTCCCGTTTTGCCTTATATGCGGAGAGAATTTCGGAAGGGAAACTTTCTCCACCCCTGTTTACGGCAGTGACTTTAAATGAATAGACAAGTCCCGGTTCTATCTTGACGGTGTATGAGGACTTACTGATCAATGTTCCATTATCAAAGCCACCATAACCAATGCGTGTATATACAATGTATTCCCGTGGACGGGCAGTAGGTTCTTGCGGATCATCTTCCCCTTTCCATGAAAGTTCCAATGTATTCTTCTTTTTACCAAAACGAATGGCGAAATTGCTCACAGGCAGTGGTTGTACCACATATTCTTTATTATGCTGACTGGTGACAAACTGCAAGATACCTTTATAGATGGCACGTCCTACGGTAAACTTGAAATTCGGGTCATGCCCTAACTGCATATCTGCAAAGTTCTGATGAGAAAGCAATTCGATAATCGTAGAAGGAGTGGCGGGAAGTCTTGTCTCGCTATAATTCCGGTTCCACATACTCCGGCGTGTCCAAGGCAGGTTATAACTCGAATGAATATCTTTCTGAATCTGTGACAGCAGAATGTCTGCCAAGTCACGCGATGCATACCGGTCTGTACCTGTATTTAGTTTGCCATTATTGAAATCGGTGGTATAAATGCCGAGTGAGCCGATCAGTTCATCCGTTTTACTGCATCCTGCATCGCTGTGCAATGCCATTGTCATTTCCAACGGTACACGCAACCCCGGTTGATCCGGATTATAAACAGAACCTCCGGATAAGTAATTGATAGTGTTGGAACGTGTATTAATATCATCCGCATAATCATTATCACCTTTGCGTCCGGCATATACATCGTATGGCATTCCTGCCCATTGGGCAGAGTAACGTGCTCCTTCCAGGTAACGCGGCAGTCCGCTGATTTTTCCACCCCGGGAGATATTTCCCATTCCCCCGCCGAAACGTACCGCATCGGCACAGACTACGCCGTGCTCACTGCTTTCATTACTTAGTATGACCATTCCATAGTCATTATTTCCCTTATCAAATTCAAAAGTACCAAGATATACCCATGTACCACCACCTATTTTTTGATTTACCTTAAATTCAGTAACTCCGCCATTATGAAAAACGAGATACTTGGCGTCACTTACACTATTAGGCAATGTCTGATAAGAAACATAAACGGCATATTCACCTGTTGCCGGCAGGGTAGGTACCCATTCGGCAAATGCCTGATCCTTATTCTTCTTTTTCTTTCTTTCGGTGGGGATGAAACGGCAAGTACCGTCGCTGAACGGATTTTCCCCATCCCTATAAATCTTTTTCTTTTGGGCGAATCCTTTTACAGGAGCCATTGCCCACTTCGCTTTTTTGCTTCCTACTTCCAGATAAAGGGAAGCGTTGGGCGTATCATTGTCCACTATGATTTCATTCTTTTGTGTGTCCCGTTCGCGGGGAGTATAAACGATAGCGCCTGCATTCTCTAGCATGGGAATCACATAGGGCAGAACGAAAGATTGAGTAAACAAGTCTTCTGTAGTGCAGAACAGGCGGGGACGTTGCCATCCCCATTCGTTCTTGTCATTCTTGAAATAGTTGCCATGGCTTTGCCAGATTGCGATGTGACGGTCTTGTAATCCGCGTGAAATGTCATTAGGCCGTGAGATGTTTTTCACCCAGGGGGCTCCTTTGTAATCAACGTTCAGGGACATTCGTTCCTTATCCTTTTTCTTGTTCCGGTAGAAATTAGGAACCAGTTCCTCGATAGGCTTTCCATCCGCATAAATCGTCAATTGGTAATAATGGACGGGGCCCGGGAGCAATTCTTTCACTTGGTTATAAATCGTTTCTACGGTTTCCGGTCGGAAAGGTTGATAGGCGAAACTCTCCGAAGCATAGACAGCAATCGTTTTACGGTCATAATTGATGTCGATACTATTCAGTTTGGGAGTGCTGATTTTAGCTGCTGCGGTATATTTGCCGAAATAATCCGTTAACCGTTCTTTTACATTCCTTTCAATATCCTGCGCAAAAAGGAAATTTACGCTGAGTGTAAGGCATAGAAAAAACACTATTATTTTTTTCATCATTCAATTCTTTTAGGTCATTTATCACAGATTGCCCGCAAAAATAAACAAAAAAGAGTGAGAAGTATCCAAACTTCCCACTCTTCTTTCATTGTTTTATATTCTCTTAATTAAGAATGTTTTCTCTTATAGCGGAATGTACTCTACGAATGCTTCCATTGCTTCGTATGAAGCTAGTCCTAACTGGTCGTACAAGACAGCAGTAGCATGGTTGCGGTCTTCACTACGTTGCCAGAACAAACGTTCGTCGTTGCCTAAGAACGGGGCGCTTTCCATCTGAGACTGATGTTTCAGGATAGAGTTGCGTTTTGCACGAAGTTCTTCCGGGCTGATAGGCACTGCCATTTCGATGTTTTCAATTTCCCATTCAGCCCACGCGCCACGATACATCCAGATACGGCAATCCTTCAGCCATTTGGCGCCTTCTTCTTTTTCAAGGTCGATAGCAGCGAATACGGCATCCGTACATACACGGTGTGTACCATGCGGGTCAGCCAGGTCACCGGCTACGAATATCTGATGAGGCTTCACTTCACGGAGCAGGTTACGTACGATTTCCACGTCTGCTTCGCTGATAGGATTTTTCTGAATTTTACCTGTTTCGTAGAATGGCAGGTCAAGGAAGTGCACGCGATCCAACGGAATATTATTATAAGAAGAAGCAGTGCGGGCTTCACCACGACGAATCAGACCTTTGATAGTCAGAATGTCACGGCTGTCCATATCACCGTCTTTCTTATTTTTCAAGAAGTTACGTATTTCCGTATATTTCTCATTGATGATCTGATCCTCGCTATTATTGAAAATCTGATTGAAACCGTTGATGAAGTGCATGAAACGAACCACTTCTTCATCACCTACGGCGATATTACCGGAAGTTTCGTAAGCTACATGTACTTCGTGTTTTTGCTCTACCAGGCGGCGGAGTGTTCCACCCATGGAGATAACGTCATCATCCGGGTGCGGAGAGAAGATAATCACACGTTTCGGGCCACGAGAATCACGCTCGGGACGATAAGTATCGTCAGCATTCGGCTTGCCGCCCGGCCATCCCGTGATAGTGTGCTGCAAGTCATTGAAAATCTTGATATTTACATTGTATGCAGAACCATAAAGTGCCAGCAGTTCACTCAAACCGTTTTCGTTATAGTCTTTATTTGTCAACTTCAAGATAGGCTTGCCTGTCAACTGGCATAACCAGACGATGGCGCTACGGATCAGCTTGTCGTTCCATTCGCAGGAAGTCACCAGCCACGGACGTTGGATACGTGTCAGGTTCATGGCTGCCGAAAGGTCGAGAGCTACATGCGCGTTGTTGTGAGTTTGCAGATAAGATGCCGGAATCGTATCGGTGATTGCGCCTTCCACACATTCTTTAATCATGGCTGCCTTGTTTTCACCCCATGCAAGCAGATAAACCTTCTTTGCACCGAGAATGGTAGCTACACCCATCGTGATAGAACTGATCGGAGTATTGTCCATCGTACCGAAAATCTTGGCTGCTTCATTGCGTGATGCATTATCCAGCAAAATCAGACGCGTGGTAGAATTCAGGCGGGAACCCGGTTCGTTGAATGCGATGTTACCTACACGACCGATACCCAGCAAGGCAATATCAATACCGCCGAAGCTTTCGATGCGTTGCTCGTACAAACGGCAATATTCAAAGATGGTATCTTTGGCAATGCTTCCGTCGGGAGTGAATATATTCTGCTTGTCGATGTCGATATGATCCAACAACATACTCTTCAAAGCATTGAAGTTACTGTTGACTGCATCGGGAGACAACGGATAATATTCATACATATTAAATACGATCACGTTACGGAAGCTAAGCCCTTCTTCCTTATGCATGCGGATAAGTTCCGTATATACGTGTCTGGGTGAATCACCGCCTGGAAGTGCCAATACGCAGAAGCGTCCTGCCTTTTGTTTTTCGCGGATGGTCTGTGCTATTTCGCGAGCAATGTAGTTAGCGCCTTCTTCCACAGACTCATAAATGTCAGTGGGAATTTTTTCGAGTCTTGTCAAGACTGATTTTTCAAAAGCATTCTCCGGTCTGTAGTATCTGGGGGAGACCCGGTGGAGACTGATTTGAGAACTAAGATTTGTTTTCATAAAGTTGTTAATTAAGTTATGTAAGATTAGCGTCCTTACGACTGTATTTACACGACAAAGATACAAAAGAAGTCTATATTAGTAACTACCAAGTTCTAGGTATTGTTGTCGTTTTAATCTGTTTTTAACATTTGTTTTGTTGCGTATCCGACAGATGAAATTCGTCGGCATCTTTCCATACCGGAAACTTTTCTCTGAATTGATTGAGAGAAGTCAGATTGAGTGCTGCCGTAGCTATTCCTTCCTGTCCGTCGGGCAGGGAAGCAACCTCTTCACCAAAAGCCGGGTAAACTTTGCTTCCACCGTTATATTCCAAATGGTATCCATCCGTTCCTATCCTGTTTACACCGCATACATAGCATTGGTTCTCGAGCGCACGGGCACGAAGCAGGGTATCCCACACGAGTCGGCGGGAAACAGGCCAGTTTGCTACATATATTAATAGGTCATATTCGTTGTTGACATTCCGGCTCCATACCGGGAAACGAAGATCATAGCAGACAAGCAGACAAATATTCCACCCGCGATAGGGGATGATGAGGCGTTTGTCACCGGCTGAAAAGTGTTCGGCTTCCCGTCCCATACGGAACAGATGCCGTTTGTCATAATAGAACTCTTCTCCTTCAGGAGTCAGGAAAAAGGCGCGGTTATAAAACTGCCCGTTATCTGTTGCTATATAACTTCCGCAGATAGCCAGTTGGAATTGCGAAGCCCATTGTTTGAGAAGGGTGATAGTCTCACCCGAGTTCGATTCTGCCAGTATTTTACTCTGCATACTGAATCCGGTAGAAAACATCTCCGGTAAAACAACAATCTCCGTTGTTCCACGAAGGCTTTGCAGCTTTTCGTGGAGCAAACGGAGATTTTCTTGTTTATTTTCCCAAACGATATCGGTCTGTACTATGGAAATACGGATAGACTCCATAATTGAATACCTCTATACTTAATGTTTAAAGTTCGCCTAGAGCAAAATTTTCAGGATGTTTTCCTTTAAAATCCTTGAAATAAAGTTTGATTTCTCTCATGTCCTTACTGATATCTCCCGATGGCATGATAGCTTTCGTTGCCGAAATCGTCTTCTTGCTATAATCAATCCCGATTAGAACAATAGGCACCTGAGCTTTCTGGGCGATAAAATAAAAACCTTTCTTCCAATTTGGATTCGCTTTGCGGGTTCCTTCGGGAGTGATAGCCAGGTGGAACTTTTTGCACTCGGCAAAATGGCGAACCATCTGGTCGACTAGGGAAGTCTTCCGGCTACGATCTACGGGAATTCCGCCCACTGCTTTGAAAAACAGTCCCAACGGAAAGAAAAACCATTCTTTTTTCATCATGAAACTTGTCTTACGGCCTAAAGCGCCATAAAATAGTTTTCCAATAAATAAGTCAAAGTTCGTTGTGTGTGGAGCGGCACATACCACGCATTTATCATAATTAGGTACCGTAACGTTTGTCTTCCACCCTAACAGACGGTAATAGATAAAGCTATAAATTGCTTTCTTCATTCTGCTCTTTAGTTCAATTTTCCGATAGCTTCAATAATCTCGTTAACCTTTGCATTAAAGTCTGCGCGGAATTTCTTATAGAAACCTTTCACATTACCCGGTTCGGTATGGCTGATACGGGTTACAAATTCATCCTGCATCTTCAGCACTTCAGCCATTAGCTCATCAGCTTTAGCTTTGTCAGTTCCGGGGATAAACATACTGTTGATTAAACACTCGGTGAATAATTCTCCTGCGATATAGTTTACGTTCTTTTTGAGTTCTCTTCTACTTGCCATAATCTTTATATTTAATGGTGAATAATAAAAATACTTGCGGTAAAGATAGGCACTTTCTTTGATTCAGGCGAATAAATAATCGAAAAAATAAGATAAGGTAGTTTTTAATACCTTTTTTGTATGTATATAAACATTGTCTTTTTTATGAAGTTAAATCAAAGTGAGTACGGTATGTAATGAACTAAATTTGAACGTTATTGAATGGAATATGTCCTGATGTTATAAAATGTCATAAAGATGTGACGAATTTTATTTATTTCTATCCTCTTTTGATTGATTATTGAACCTTTGAAAATAATAAAAGAGTTAACTTTACCATGTCCTTATTGGGGGTAATAAGTATGTGATTTTTCATCTAACAAAATTAAAAGAAAAACAATGAATTTGATTTTTGGAGTTATGAGGAAGTATTTCTATTTTGTGTGCATTGTATGTATTATACTACTTATAGTAGAGATTTTTAGCTTGACAAGTCAGAATTGTTATGCACGAAGTACAGAGAATATAGTTTATAATGGTATTCCATGGTTTGATGACCGGGGACGAACGGTAAACGCTCATGGAGCTTGTATTGTAGAAGATGCCGGTAAGTATTATTTATTTGGAGAATATCGTTCGGATGATACGAATTCTTTCGTCGGCTTTAGTTGCTATTCGTCCGACGATTTATCTAATTGGAAGTTTGAACGTATCGTACTGCCGATACAAAAACAAGGCTTGTTGGGACCGGATAGAATCGGTGAGCGGGTGAAAGTTATGAAGTGTCCTTCTACCGGAGAATATGTGATGTATATGCATACGGACGATACCAAATATTGCGATCCTTGTATCGGTTATGCTACAAGTAAGACGATCAATGGTGAATATATATTCCGGGGACCTCTTCATGTAGGGCATGAACCTATACGGATGTGGGATATGGGAACCTTTCAGGATACTGATGGAACAGGCTATTTATTGACTCATGAAGGAGATATCTATCGTCTTAGCGAGGATTATCACTCCGCAGAAAAAAGAATCGTGAAGAATATGGCTCCTGGTGGCGAGTCGCCTGCTATGTTTAAAAAGGAAGGTATTTATTATATCTTGTTTTCAAATAAGACAAGTTGGGAAAAGAATGATAATTACTATTTCACTGCTCCGACAGTGAACGGGCCATGGAAGAAAGGTGGTTTGTTTGTCCCTGAAGGTAAGTTGACGTATAATTCACAGACTACTTTTGTCTTTCCTTTGACACAAGGAAAAGATACCATTCCAATGTTTATGGGTGACCGTTGGTCTTTTCCTCATCAAGCTTCAGCTGCTACTTATGTATGGTTGCCTATACGAGTGAATAAAGGAAAACTTTCCATACCGGAATATTGGCAGGCATGGGATATAAGAACATTGACACCGGTGGATGCATTGGATAAAGGTCAAATATTACCCTCTTCTGAAATACGAACAGCAACAGGATGGGAGAGAAAGGGGGAATTGTTAGTCTCAAACCTTAAGAACAGTGTATTGGATATCCCTTTCAAAGGCACACAAGTAGCCATTATGGGAGAAGCTGATTCTCATGGCGGATATGCGAAGGTGAGTGTGCTTGATGGAAAAGGTAAGACTCTTTATTCGTCATTAGTGGATTTTTATAGTAAGTATCCCGAGAAAGCTATCCGAATGATGACTCCCGGTTTAGCCAAAGGAGAATACGTTCTGAGAATTGAGGTTACAGGAATCTCACCGGTCTGGACGGACAAGACAAAAGCCCGGTACGGTAGTGATGATTGTCGGGTTACGTTGGATAAAATTGTTGTTTTTGAATAATATATTAATTATGGCAAATCATAAAAGGAACAAAATGGAAAAAGTAAAGAAAAGGTTATCTAAATTTTGTGGGGTCTTCTTGTTTGGCACTATGTGTACATATGTCTCGGCTCAGAAGATTAACTATCAGGTGAATCCCCAAACAGGAGCATTGCAAACATTAAGTATCGCGAATGACCTACAGAAGATGAACTGGCTGGTAGCTACTGACGGAAGTCAATATCGGTGGGTCAAGGAGAATTATGGATGGGGACTGGGATATGCAACCCAAGTTAAGGGAAACCGGAAAGAAAAAATATCCTGGGAAGTCCCTGTTGAAATGAAGCAAGAAGGAAACGAGGTCGTTTATAGGGCAGGTGATATACGTATATGTGTGAAGAGGAGTGTGATGGGGGATGATCTTATAGAAGAGTATATATTCCGGAATCAGGGAGAGGATGAGGTATCGCTTGTTGACATAGGCATCTATACGCCATTTAATGATAATTATCCGGGTTCGCGTACCTGTATAAATGCACGTGCCAATACCCATATTTGGGAAGGAGAAAATGCTGCTTATATCAATGCTCTTCGAATGGGAGGATATGCGCCACACTTGGGGCTGATGTTGATGGAAGGAGCAGTTAAAAGTTATGAGATATGGGAACGTGGCAGGGATAAGGGTAATTCTCACACAAGAGGGGTTATATCCTTGAACTTGCCGGATTTGAAGTTGGCTCATGGAAAAGAATATTCCATATCGTGGCGTTTATTTACTCATAAAGGTGGGAATGATTTTCGTCGGAAACTGTTGGAAAAGGGAGGTGTATTTGCATCTTGCGACAAATACGTATTTGAGAAAGGAGAAACAGCTTGTATAGAGTTAGTTGGTGGAGCTACTGTTCAGAAATGTACATTAAAAAAACAAGGTATCCATATTCCGATGCAAAAGCGGGGTAACTTGTGGATAGCAGAAGTTAAGATGGATCAATTGGGAGAAAATCGTTTTGATATTTCTTATGGAGAGGGGAAACAAACTCATGTTACTTGTTTGGTCGTTAATAATATAGATAGTCTGATAAAAAAACGGGTTGACTTCATTGGTGACCATCAGCAGATGAAAGAGTCCAATACACGTAAAGATGCTTTTATGGTGTATGATAACGAAAAGAATGAAATATATTTGAATGATACCCGCAATTGTAATCCTGTTGATCGGGATGAGGGCGCCGAACGTGTCGGGATGGGAGTCTTGTTGGCTAAATATTATCAACTGCATCCTGATGAGCATATGAAAACAGCTTTGGTGAAGTATGCAAAATTTCTACGTAATAGATTGCAGGAAAGTGATTATAAGACATTCTCTTCTGTTGACCGTAAAGGGCGGAATAGAGCATATAATTATGCATGGGTTGCGGATTTTTATTTTCAAATGTACAAAATCACAGGAGACAGGCAATATGCAGTAGATGGCTATATGACTTTACGGTCTATGTTCCGTCAGTTCGGACATGGTTTTTATGCTATAGGGATTCCTGTGCATTTAGGGTTGCAAACATTGAAAGCTGCCAATATGGATGTTGAATATGAAACTCTGAAGAATGATTATATACAGGTTGGAGATACTTTTGTGAAAAACGGACTGGATTATCCGGCAAGTGAAGTGAATTATGAGCAGGCCATTGTGGCTCCTTCTATTATTTTTCTTTTACAGCTTTATCTGGAAACGGGAATTCAAAAATATCTGGATGGTGCCAAACAGCAAATGCCGGCTTTAGAAGCGTTTAACGGGAATCAACCAAGTTATCATCTGAATGAAATTGCAATCCGGCATTGGGATGGTTTCTGGTTTGGAAAACGGGAGATGTGGGGAGATACCTTTCCTCATTACTGGAGCACATTGACAGGAGCTGCCTTTTATCTCTATGCGCAATGTGTCGGAGATAATGCTTATAAAAAACGTGCTGAAAATATCGTAAGAAATAATCTCTGCCTTTTCTTTGAGGATGGTAAAGCTTCTTGTGCTTACATCTATCCTAATAAAGTAAACGGAGTAAAGGCCGGATTCTATGATCCTTATGCCAATGATCAGGATTGGGCATTGGTATACTATTTACTGGTGAATAAGGATATTTATTAGTGGGTGATAGCAAGTTTTTAGATAATAATAAAGCCGGTTAACTTCAAACATTAACCGGCTTTATTGTGGCTTTATTTATTACTATTATTCCGGAGTACCGAAAGCTGTAAATTCATAAATGCCGTCAGCCCACATTGCGGAGTTACCTTTATGTACATTGACAACCCCATAGATACGTAGACGTAAATATCTGTAAGCTGTAGGATCTTCTACATTCAATATCAGAAATCCTACCTGCCAATTTGTTCTGCCATCCACGAGCATTTTGTAACTTTTGCCATCCAGGCTTCCTTCAATTGTGTATTTATAGGCCGCTTCAGAACCATTGACTAATCTTGTGGAAAGATTTATTTCTGAAATTCTGGCTTTTTTCTGCATGTCTATGGTAAACATGTATGGAGTACCTATAGCAGCATTTGAACTTTTCTGGAAGTAAGTGGAGGAGTCTAAACTTGCTCCATCGGTAATACAATCAGCTTTGACTCCTTTTGCTCCAGGCACAGCAGATGTAACGGGAACATTTAATGTCAAATTCTTACCATTTTGTACAGGGATAATTCCATAATCGTCATTGAATTCCAAATATCTGTAATAATCCATGGAAGCATACCCTTTATTAAATGCAGCAATAGAGATTCTGGGAAAGTTGCCGTCCGGAGTTTTATATTTCCGTTGTGCCCCCCAATGATAGCTCCATACTCCATAAGTCGTTCCTACTTTGCTGATTCTGTTGAACTGTGCATCAAAAGTCGTATTATTACCGATTTCTCTTATAGGTGTCCATTCACCTGCCAAGTCAGTTGTTGAGGTATACATCGTTTGACTGGGATACCATCCGGAAGCCTTTGAACTGAAAAAATAGTATTCTCCGTCTTTTTTGATGATAGCAGGTGTTTCACGGTGTAATCCTTTGCATATCGTATTGACCAATGTCACAGGCTTAGTCCAGGATTCATCCAATTTATAGATGTTTATATCCTTATTTGTATTGGTGGCAGAAAGTAAATACGCTGTATTGTCATCATCTATAAAAAGTGATTGGTCTCTAGAATCATGCCCTAATGGACGTTCCATAGTACCTACTTCAAGTTTACCTTTAGGAGTAATTTGCGCAAGGTAGATTTTAGCTGCCGTGTATCCATTTTCATCTTCATAATGCGAAGATAATACGACTTTTCCTGTCTTTGGATTATATCGGAACGCATTACCTTCCATTTTAACATTCGGATAAAAGGCCAATTCTCTAGGAGTACTCCAACTTCCATTTAATCCTGTTTTAGAGTAACTTTCAGTGACTAGCCATCCTTTGAGTTGTTGTCCATCAACAGTCTTCTCCGTATTTTCTATTTTATAAGAAAAATAAAGATCATTGATTTTCATTCCTTGTGCTTTGTCGCCAGAGGATTTTTTTGTGATATATTTGCCATTCAAGTTATCATAAACTTTACTTTCACCGGTAGGGATAAAAGTTGTTGCTTGTTGAGAAATGGAAGTAGCAATTTTTTGTCCGTTATAGAAAGCTTCTATATGGTAAGTAAAAGTTTTGTTGACCATTAGGTTGTAATCATCGTATGTATTACCCTTAGCTTCTCCAATCAGGTTATTGTCTCGGTATATCTTGTAGAGGTCAGCGTCTTTTCGTTGCATCCAATTTAACTTGACATTGTTGACTTCGTTGCTACCTGCTAATTTGAAAACGGTAGTTGTGACCGCCCAACTACTCACTGTCTCCATACTGACTTCTCGGGATTGAAAAGCAAAAGAAGAAACAGTTGACAGGTTGGGCAGACATATGAAAATGAATAAGAGGTAAATCTTTATTCGTTGCTTCTTAATGTTCATAATCTAATTAATTTAATTAATTGTTTGAAGTATGTTTAGAAGCTATTGGGCTCCCATTAGTTTCAAATTATTAGTCCTGTAAGTTGCAGCGAAAATGTCTGCTTCTTTATATTGATATTTATCTGAATCGAAATATACGGCAAAATCCTGCATAAGTTTTTTAGAATATTCTGTAAGGTATAGACTTGTTCCATCGAATGTGTTTGAACCGGAAACAGTAATATATTTCTTGTCTTTTGCATTCTGTATCTGATAATAACCGTCTTCCAACAAATTAAATATCCAGCATTGAGCATCATTCTGTTTTTCCGGATTTAAACGCAGAGTTCCGAACAGTGATTCTAAAAATTTTCCAGTTTTAATGTCTTTTAGTTTATATCCATTAGGAATATCAGTTTTAATAAACTCCAAACTTAAATTAATGGTATCATTGTCATCTGCTATGCTAAAACCGTTAATCGGTTTTGATACCAAACGGTCTGAGTTTTTCTCCAATAGTGAATAAATATTACCGTTTATGATCTTTTCAGCTCTTTTGTAACGGTACATTTTATCAAAGATACTTAAATCCCATTTGTTATGCCACTTCACCACTGGATATCCTGAACGCATACTGATCGGCAACCATACATGGTGAGATTTCTCTACATTTTTGGAATTCCAACGATCTCCCATGTAGATATATGCATTTGTTTTATTGTTCACTTTAAAAACATAGCAGCTTTGTGAATTGTAAGTTACTTGTTTTAGTTTGTCTACTGCAAAGTTGCGACCGGTAGTCCATTCTTTTAGAATGCTAGTCGTATATGCTGTTTTTCCCGGATTGGGAGCCCAACCTGTACAACCGGAGAACAATCCGTAATAGTAATCACCAACCTTAAAAATGGCAGGTGCTTCGTATTTTAGCCCTTTTAATATTTTGGTTTCAGTTGGGGTCGGTTCTAAATAATCATCTCTCAGTAAAGAAACATTCATGTTGGTGTTCATGTCTGTTGAACAGAAATGGTAGGCATCTCCGTTTGTATCTACAAAGAGAGTTTGATCACGTGATTCATTCTTGTTGGGACGAAAAGTTTTATATAATATATAGGGGCCTTCTATCTTGTCACTTGTTGCCACACAGACCCTTGCGGCTCCATATCCATTACCGTTTTCCCAATGAGTCCACATAACCCATTTTTTGGTTTTGGGGTTATAAATAACTTTGGGGCGTTCAAATAGGCGTCCATGCGATATATCATTCATGTCTTCTTTCGGTTCTCCTTTTGTTTTCAAAGACAGCCCCAGTCGCTTCCAATTATATAAATCTTTAGACTGATAGCAACTTACCCCATTAGAAACAAAGCCTGTGCGATCTTCTCCAAACCAATAATAAAATCCATTTTCAAATACGACACAACCGCCATGTGCGTTGATTTGTTCTCCGTTTATATCATTCCACAAAACACCCGGACTAATTTGGGTGTTTTGTGAGAAGCCTGAAATAGCAAAGAACAGAAAGTATATAAATAGAATATTTCTCATAATTTCGTTGTTTATTCTTCTATATTTTATTATGTCTTTTGACAATGTTATTCTGAGGGAAGATTTATTGTTATAGCAGGTTGCATAGGGGCATAGGCACCGGATCCATCAATAGTGAAGTATTCTATATCGGCAGTATTATCCACGAAGCCAAACTTAGGTGTATATTTGCATGATACTCCGGTTAATTTGGCATTGTCAACACGGACTGCGCCGATGTCATTGCCCCATTTGCCACGTCCTACAGTAAAGGATATGCGTAATTGTTTACAGTCAGCAGACGTTGTATAGTCCATGGAGTACATTTCCCAAGTATCACTGGCTATTTCTGTTACAACTTTTTTTTCTTTATTTTGTGCTTCTTCAATGATCATTTTCCCAGTTAGTGTACCTGCCTTTTTGGCAATACCCCCTTTGAGTAAGGCGGATAATGTATAAGTTTCATTAGGGGCAACGTCTACAACCTGCATGAGAATTCCGTCGCTCCACCCAGCGGCCCATTTATAAGGCTTTATTTCGAAGATATGATTATCAATATCTTGCATATTGTCTATTTCTTCCGGTTTAATATATTGTTCCGAATTCCATCGGTCACCTATTACAACATCCCATCCTTCAACGGCTGTTACTAGTTTACTTTCCGGATTTGTATCAAATTCTCCTTCAAAGCCGGGATTTTTTAATAGATTTTCTACTGCTTCTCCGGTGCCCGATGCAAAATATGGTTGTGGAGCATAGTCGATAATACGGACTGAGTCAATTGGCATACCGTCTCTGTAGATGAAAGCGCGGTTATCAGGGGTTACTGCAATACGATAAGTGTGTGCCTCTCCGTCATTATTATAGAATTTACCTTGTCCACCCTCTTTTCCTGCAGTGGCGGGGTTGGAAATATTTTTTTTGTATGCATTATATAATCCAACTTCAGTAGAAGTTATATATGCCTTAAATCCATATCCTTTTTCATTGACAAAGTAAGGATAGAAACATTTTTCCGGTTCATCAGTTTTTACTCTGAATTCAATAGTGTATCCTTTGGAACCGGGAGCAAACGTTTTCTTGAAGTCGGAATCATTTCCACTTTTGTAAATGGGTGATTTTGAAATATCTTTTGCAGGAAGTGCAGTGCCATATCCTTTTACTCTCAAATAAGAACGATAATCTCCGTTTCGTAGTACTATTTTACCTTCTGTCAGTACTTTGGAACTATTTAAAGTTACGGTTACTTTTTGTTTGCCGCTATTGGCAGGTATAACGGATGGAGATACGGTAAAACCGTTTGGTGCAGTAATTTTTATTTCTTTATTTGTTAGCGATTCGGAGCTAACGAAAAAGTGTTCAGATTTGTTTGTTCCATTGATAATCATTAGTGGTAAATGAGTATCTTCTGTTACTTTTTGGACCTCTTCTTTTTTCTCATCTTCCGGTATTGTTGCATAAGCAGTTGTGATACTGCTAGTTAACAATGTCATTGATAAGAGCATGATTTTTACAAACTTTTTTTTCATGATACTGAATGTTTTATAGTTTAATATTAATGGTTGATTTTATAAGCGTATTATTCTTTTGCAAAGTTGAGGAAACTATTTATAATAAAAGTCCTTGAATTAATCAAATACGTCTAATTTTGAATTATTAGTTTTTAGTTGTAGTGATAGGGGTTTAAAAATCATTCAGAAGGTTTGAAAATCATTCAAGAATGTCTTTTTATGGTAGCTTTGCTATATTTTATAGTTAAATAGCTTGGTTTAAAATGGATTTTCATTTATTATTGTGCTAAAATTATAATATAAACTATGAAAATAAACAGAACTACTATCATATTTGTATTTTTTATAATGAATGTAATAGGGTCTATTACAGCACAAGAATTCTCTGCAGAGATACTTCCATTGAGCAAACAGTTGCCTTCTAATTCTGTCCAAAGGGTATTTCAGGATCGTGAAGGCTTTATGTGGTTTGGTACTCGTGAAGGCTTATCTCGCTATGATGGTTATCGGATCTTGACTTTCCGTTCTGGAAAAACAACCCCTGATTTATTGACTGATAATCAGATTACATGTATTACAGACTCTTGGGAACGCATATTGATTGGTACAAAAAAAGGTCTGAATATATTGAATAAGAAAACTTATGAAATTAGTCATATTGATAATGAGGAGTTGAAAGACCAGGAAATACGTTCGATATTATTTGATTCAAAGGGATACATATGGGTAGGAACTTATGTGGCATTATATCGTTGTTCCAGTGATTTTTCTTCTTGTAAAAGGTATGATAGTTCTTTGCCTGTTACAAGTGTAAATTCCATTTATGAGGATGCAGATAAGAATATTTGGGTTACTTTTTGGAGAAAGGGTTTGTTTCGTTATGATCGGGTAAAAGATCGTTTTATTGAATATCCGAAATTAGCTAAGGAAAATAATCCTTTTTGTGTGTTTCAGGATAATAAAAAACAGCATTGGATAGGGACTTGGGGAGAGGGACTTTATATGTTTTATCCGGAAGAGAAAGGCGATTTGGCTTATGTACCGGTGAAAAATCTGAAAGGGGAAGAACTTCCTAAGAATGGGACTTTTTTTAGTATTCAACAAGATGATAGATATGGATATCTTTGGTTGGTGAGTACTCGTGGGTTGTATGCGATTCGGAAGAGAGCGGATAATCTAATGGAAAAAATAGATATAAGTAATATTTCCTCTAAATTGAATAATATATTTAGTGAGATATGTAAGGATAGGGCAGGTAATTTGTGGATTGCTTCTTTTAATGAAGGAGTTGCTTTGATTAACATGGATAAGCCGGTAATTCAAGATTATTCGATGCTTTCTATTAAAAAAGAGACGGGGTTGACTACCAATATTCAGGCGATATATAAAGATGAAGATGGGGATATCTGGATTAACCAGAATCGTCTGGGATTGGGTATTTATAAAAAAGGAAATAATGAAGTTATATGGTATAAGGATATACCGGCATTAAAAGAGTTGTCTGGTATAGAAAGTATTAGTTGTTTAGGACATTCTTCTTTGGATGACGAAATTTTGATAGGGCCTTCTTATCAGCCATTTGTTTATATTGTAAAAAAAGAAAAGGGACAGGTAAGTCTTTCTTCTAAAATAGATTTACAACAATATGTTAAAGGAGTAGGCAATAATCCGCAGTTTTTTTATGAAGACAAGAAGCATAATACTTGGATTATAACATCATTAGGGCTATTTGTAAAACCATGTAATAGTAGTGGTATAAAAACGACAGGGTTTCTCCAACGTGATATTACAGGGATAACCGAAGATGATTTGGGACATATATGGGTCAGTACAAGGAGAAATGGAGTCTTTGGTCTGACAGTATCAGAAGACTTTCAAATAGAACAAAAGAATATTGTAAGACTAGATATGAAATCAGCTCAATTGATGAGTGATAATATTGAAAGTCTATGTGCAGATAAAGATGGGAAAATTTGGATGGGAAGTCAGGAAGGCTATATATTTGTTTATAATCAAAAAACTAAGTCAATAGAAGATTTCTCGGATGTATTTGTCACCTTGACAGAGGGAATTCAGAACATGTTCATGGATGTAACAGGTCATCTTTGGATTTCTACGAATAAGAGAATTATTGAATATGACCTTCAGACAGGAGGTCAGGTCAGTTATCAAGCAGGAGAGGATGTTGTAGTAAACTCTTTTGCTAAAAACTCTTATTTTAAAGATCATTCAGGGGAAATATATTATGGTGGAAATAAAGGACTTGCAGTATTTGTCCCTTATAAGAGACTGGCAGATAAGCCGGAAAGAATACGAACTGTTATTGTAGATGTGAAGATAGGAGATAGATCCCTGCTTACGGGTAAGGTTAACGAACGCTTTAATCTGCTTAAACGAACGTTGAATCTGCACGCTGACGACCGGAATATCGAGATTGACTTCTCCTCTTTGAATTATAGTTTTCCTACGAAGATTCTGTATGCGTCAAAAATGGAAGGCGTAGATAAGGATTGGGTTTATATTAAAGATGAACGCCGTTTTGCATATTACAATCAACTTCCTAAGGGGAAGCGTGTTTTTAGTGTAAAGGCAACAGATGTAAATGGACTATGGAGTAGCCTTGTCACTAAGGTAGAAGTAAATAAGGCACCTGCTTTTTATGAGACTTGGTGGGCATATACTATTTATGTTATATGTATACTATTAATCTCTTATTCATTTTATTTTAGAGTGAAACGTCGGATGCAACTTCAGCATGAATTGAAAATAATTCAAATAGATAAGGATAAATCTGAAGAATTGGCTCAGACAAAATTGCGTTATTTTACAAATATATCTCATGATTTGTTGACACCTTTGACAATCATAAGTTGTTTGGTGGAGGATGCTGAATTCCAGTATAAAAACAAGATACCTCAATTGGAGATGGTGCAATATAACGTCAGCCGTTTGAGAAGGTTGTTACAACAGATTCTTGATTTTCGAAAAGTTGAGAGTGGTAATATGACCTTGAAGGTTACTTCTGGTGATATCATAGCTTTGATTCGCAATGTCTGCTATTCTAATTTTATGCCCTTGATACGGAAGAGAAATCAAAAATTGGTTTTTGAATCTTCTGTAGAAACACTGCAAGCTTATTTTGACGCAGATAAAATTGATAAAGTAGTTTTCAATCTATTATCTAATGCTTGTAAATACACGGGAGAGAATGGACAGATTCAAGTAGTCCTATCAACATATTCTTTGGATAAGCATGCATATCTATCAATAAAGGTTATTGATACAGGGAGTGGTATAGAGCCGGAAAACTTAGATAAAATTTTTACTCGATTTTATAATAATCAGCATAGATTGTCTGGTGACACGAATGGGATAGGATTGTCGCTAACTAAAGACCTGTTAGAGTTACATCATGGTTCGATTAGTGTTGAGAGTGAGGTTGGGAAAGGAACTGCTTTTACTGTTATTATTCCTATTGATAGGGAGAGTTATACTGAAAATGAAATTAATACAGACGTACTTCCTACAAAGGAAAACATTGTAGACTCTATATTGGATTATTCGCAAGAAAGGCAAGTATCGGATGCAGAGGAAGTCTCTAATGCTGCTGGAGTAGAGAAAAATGGTATAAACCTTTTACTTGTTGAGGATAATGAAGAATTATTGTATTTAATGGAACGGCTTTTGTCAAGGCATTATCAAGTAATGTTGGCGAAAAATGGGGCAGAAGCGTTACTCATGGTTGGAAATAATGATATTGATATTATTGTTAGTGATGTTATGATGCCTGAAATGGATGGTCTTGAGTTATGTCGTAACATTAAAGGCAATTTGGAAACAAGTCATATTCCTATTATATTATTGACTGCTAAAAACAGTACGGAAGATCGGATTGAATGTTACAATGCAGGTGCTAATGCATATATTTCCAAACCTTTTGAATTAAAAGTTCTGGAAGCCCGAATTAACAATTTCCTGGCAGAAAAGAAAAATAAGCAGGAGGAATTCCGTTCTGATATAGATACCAATTTTGATTTATTGGATGCATCTGCTATTGATAAGGAATTTTTGGAGAAGGTGATAGGGGTTGTGCAAGAGAATTTGTCCTCATCTTCTTTTGATATTGTTCAACTGGCTGATACTTTAGCTATGTCCAAATCGTCACTATATCGAAAGACCAAGGCAATAACAGGATTGTCTCCGGTTGAGTTTATTCGTAATATTCGTTTGAAACAGGGGGTGAATATGTTGAAAAATAAGTCGGTTACAGTGTCAGAAGTTGCTTACGCCTGTGGATTTTCTAATCCCAAATATTTTGCAACTTGTTTTAAGGATGAATTTGGTATAACTCCCAAAGAGTATCAAAAGGCTGACGGTCAAAGTAAGTAGAATATATTTAAATATTAGATTTTGCTATGTATCAGTTATATTATATATAATTGATACATGCTTTCTTAATACCGTTTTCGTCTGTTTCTCTAGTATGATTGATATTTGAACTTAATGAATGATTTCGGAACTAATTGTTATATATAAGAATACTATTTTATTACTGCTTTGATTTTAAACCTATTTGGTCTATTTCTGTACTTCTGTATCTTTAAAGAAACATAACTTTGTCTTCCAGATGGATGAGTATTAATTCTAATTTCGATGTAAATGAAAAACAGATTTTTGATATTAAGTATTTGTTTGATCTTTATTCCTATAGTAAATGCCAGGCACTATGTTAATGAAAGTCTCTTGATAATTTCTACGGCTGAGGATTTGAGAACTTTTGCAAAATCAGTGAATAACGGAAATTCTTATCAAGGCAAAGTGGTAAAACTATCAGCAGATATTTGGCTGAATGATACTATAGGATGGAGAGAATGGAATCGACAGACAAAGGTAAAGACATGGATGCCGATTGGTACGTCAAAAGTTCCTTTTGAAGGAACTTTTGATGGTGGAGGGCACTATATTGCCGGATTATTTATAAAAACAGGTTCTGAGACTTTTAGTCAAGGCTTATTTGGGTGTTTGAAAACAGCCACAGTGAAAAATCTTCATATTCGTTATTCTCATATCCTTGCATATAATAATGTAGGTGCTCTCGCCGGTTACATCTCAAATAATACACAAATAGTAAACTGTTCAAACGGAGGAATTGTAGAAAATGAACGCAATTTTACGGGAGGGCTTATAGGATTTTCTTCCGGTCAAAACCGCATAATCGGATGTAGTAATGATGGAAAGATTTATGGTCACCGTTGTGTAGGAGGCATTGTTGGCTATTTTGAAGGAGGATCTATTTATAACACATATAATCGTGGAGAGATTATGGGGCGTTATGAACATGTAGGCGGGATTATCGGTGAGTTCTCTGAGCCTTACCAAAAGACAGTTAAAAATACAGGATTGAAAGAATTGCCCAATGATACTGTAGCTAATTGCTATAATACGGGGAAGATATTCGCTAGAGATGTGGCTGGTGGCATTGCTGGACATATGAACTTACATCCGATTGAAATAACGACTTGGAAAGTTGTATTTGCAAATAATTATAGTTCAGGCAAGATTCGTACTTCCTATCCACCTGTGACGGATGGTCTTGTTGGCGTATATGCTTATTTTACTGTATCTCAGAATCAGGTAATACCGACTATTAACCGTATTGAGCGGGATGGTGGACCTTGTTTTTGGAGTGAAGAATCGTGTAAAATTAAAGAGATACATCCTCCTCGTTTTGAGAGTGAAAAAATACGTTCAGATGCATGGAATACTATTATGTATGGAACAATGAAGATTCCGGATTCTTTCAGATATTTCAGTGATAGTGAGATGAAACAACAATCGTTTGTAGAACTGTTGAATAAGTGGATTGATGGTAAAAATATGTTTTTGCGTTGGAAATCGGATAAAGAAGAGTCAAACGGTGGTTTTCCAGTATTCGTTAATTAAAAACTAGTGATATGAAAAATAGATGTATTGTAATAATATTGCATTTGTTTATTTGGGGAATGCTTGATTGCTATGCTCAAACTGATATATTTAATAAAGATTCATTGACGGAACGTTTTGTATCTCAGCTAAGTCTTTTTCCGCAAGAGAAAGTCTATCTGCATATTGATAAGGGGACGTATATGGCGGGTGATACATTATGGTTCCGTTCGTATGTTGTAGATGCCACTTTGCATAAACCATTGCAAAATAAGTATATATATGTAGATTTGGTCAATCCATTAGATTCTATTGTATCGCAGGCGTTAGTACGTCCTGACGGAGGTGTTTATCAGGGTTATTTGCCTTTATCGCGTGAGTTGGTTGACGGTGATTATACTTTGCGGGCTTACTCGAAGTATATGCTACAAAATGGCGGCGAGTATATATTCAGGAGACCGGTGAGGCTTGTGACCGTGATGTGGAATAAAGTGAATATGAAATCTCTTTCTCGTAATAGCGGACGGTCTGGAACGATGGAATTGTCTTTTACTACTGGAAACAACCCTATGCAACTTACTCGAGCAGAAATGTCTATAAAACATAAGTCAGATATTAGATTGAAATTGTCCGAAGCAAAGGATGCCTTTAGAGTGGAGTGGGGGAAGAATGACTGGAAAGAAAACACTTCGTGGTTGCTGTCAATAAAAGATTCGGAGAATAATGTATATAGCCGTTTTTTACCGATATATACTTGCAATGAGGATTATGATGTGTCATTCTATCCTGAAGGGGGGTATCTTCTGAATGGTCAGGATTGCCGCATTGCTTTTAAAGCGTTAGGACGAACAGGGAATGCATCGGCCATATCTCTGGATATAGTAGATGAGACAGGCGAAATCATAACTTCCAGTCGTACGCTTCATGAGGGAATGGGAACATTTATGTTAACTCCGGAAGCAGGAAAGTCATATGTGGCAAAATGTACCAATGAATTCGGGCATAGTAAAGAATTTAAATTACCTCTTGTCGACAATATGGCTTTGCATGGATTGAGAGTGGATGTGCAGCGTGATAATTTTAGGGTATCTTTATTGTCTGCTATGGGAGCGCCTTCCGAACCTCTTTATCTTGTAGCTCATGTTCGTGGGATCATTGTTCTTGCTGAGGAATGGAAGGGACCGCAGAAAAAATATTTATTACCTAAACAATATTTTCCAATGGGAGTTGTTCAATTCTTACTGTTGAATCAAGAAGGCCGAATATTAAGCGAACGTTTAGCTTTTTCTGACTCCTATAATCCGCTGGCTTGCAATTTGACAGTTGATGGATTACTTGCGCAAAAACGTGAGGCAATATCAGTTAATGTCAATCTGCATGATGCTAATCAGCAGCCTTTGAAAGGAATTTACTCGGTATCGGTAGTCGACAGTAAATTTGCTCCTGTAGATTCTTGCTATAATATTCTTTCTCACTTGTTGCTTACATCGGAGGTAAAAGGAAACATACAATCTCCGGGATTTTATTTTAAAAAGGGGAACTCTTCAGCTCGTAACTCTCTCGATTTGCTGATGTTGACGCAGGGGTGGAGACGATACGACTTAGCGGGGGTCATTCAGGGGAAATATCAAACTCCGGTACGGGATATACATACTGAAATGGCTATTCGGGGACGTACTGTAGCTGCCGGCGGACTACTTGCAAGTGATGAACATTTAGTTACTATTGCTGGGACAGGTAGTCTGAAAGGGTTCAAGCGAGTTACTTCTACAGATCCAAAGGGATACTTCTGTTTTGATAGCATTGCTTATGCCGATGGAAGCGGATTTCATATTGATGCAATGAATTTAAAGGCCAGACGCACTAAATCGATTGAACTATTGGAACGGAGCTATCCTCAAGGAATGACTCCCTATCCTCAAACTCCGTTACACGATGATTCTATACGGAAAGTACAATCGGAAGATATGGAAACAATGACCCGGTTGGAAAATCTACATTTTCTGCTTCAAGATGTTGTGGTGAGAGCTCCAATGTGGGGGAGTCGCGATTACCGTATGTTTACAGACAAGGAAGTTGTACGTTATAAGGATATGCGTACATTGTTGAAGAGCCAGGGGTTGACTGTTGCCACTTTGGCTGAAGAACCTGAGGAAACACAAATGAGGGTGAAAGCTGACGAAACCCTGGCTGTCAGAGATACAGCAATGTTGTCGGGTGATGAATTTGATGCGGTAGAGAGTGTTTCCTCTCGTGATGCTCAAGTGGAAGATATGATTTATTATGGCGACCAGCGTATTTTGTTATTTGTTGATGATAATTATTGTAAACCGGATATTTTAGTGAACTGGATAATGCCCGGTGATATTGAAAATATGGTATTGGTGAAAGATGTAGAGCGCAATCGGGCAAACTTTTTATTGCGGGGAACATTGAAATGGAGCGAGAAATATTATTTGGACAGGGGATACGATTTATGTCATGCTTACTGTCGCATTCCGTTGGGACGTGAAAAAATTGCGGTTCTTAATGTTACAACTAAAGATGGATTTGATTCCCGTTGTTTGGGATGGTGGTCGAAATATTATATGAATACGCAACAAAGGAATCATCGGAATACTACTTTTTATCCTTTAGGTTATCAGACACCGGTTGAGTTTTATTCACCTAAGTATGATAATGCGGCTAAAAAGAATAATGAAATCCCAGATTTACGTACTACACTTTATTGGAGTCCGAAACTGGTTACAGATGAACGTGGAAACGCTACTTTTTCATTTAGTACTTCCGATCATCCGGGAAATTACTTTGTTTGTATTGAGGGTATCTCAGAGAGTGGCGAATTGGTTCATATCATGAAGGTCCTGATGCCGTGAATGATTTTTATACCTTTTCTGAATGATTTCAGGAAACAAGAGGAAAAAAGGAGCTCTGATTCAAATTTGAACCTTTATGAATGGATTTAGGACTTTATTTGAAGAAAAAATGCTGTGATTTGCAGTATGAATATTTTGATTCAATAAACGTTAATTAATTATTTCTATAATCTTTAAAATCTGAAAGCTGATGAAAAATGCAATAATTTGTGCTATTGTTGCTTTATTGGGATTTGGAAGCGAAATGAGAGCTGCCCGAAGTATCGGAGATTTATTAGTTTCGAATGATAGTATTTCACCGGATGGTAGTATCGGGCTGTTAACAGCAAAGGTGGATTCTATCAGTGGTACCATGGAAAATGCTAGAATCTATAAACTGAAGGATACCCTTGATTTATGGAAACAGTCCCGTTCACCTTACATTTCCGTACAGCAATATTTGAAGGGGACAATACCGGGAGTGTATGTACAAGAAAATACTGGTGAACCGGGAAGTATGCAACAGATGTTGATTCGCGGATTATCTTCTCCTGTATTTTCTAAAGGTGACATGTCTTCTGCGCAACCGGTTGTTTTTCTTAATGGTATTCCATTATTGACGAATGACGCTTTTGTGTATAATGTTAAATCGACAGAAGTGAATCCTATTGGTACTGCCACTAATATCCTGGCAGGCCTGAACCTGGATAATGTTGCTTCCATTGAAGTGGTGAAAGATGCCGCCCGATTGGCAAAGTTGGGACCTCTGGCTGCTAACGGTGCTATTTTAGTTAATATGAAAGACGGTTTTTATGGTGGCAAAAATATGTTCATTCGCGCTAATGGCGGTATTGCCATTCCCCCGTCAGATGTTAAAATGACTAATGCTGCTAATGATTATGCTTTCCGTATGCAATTTGCCGATTATTGTACGACCGATATGCAACGTACTGCTTATTTAAATAAAATGCCTGCATGGACAAAGGACATTCGTGATATGAATTTCTTCGGCAAACCGGGATGGGCGGATGATTATTATAGCGTGGCACCTCTCTATAATTTCAGTGCCTCGATGGGGAGCGGAGGCAAGTTGGCCAATTATATATTTATGCTTGGCTATACAGGAAATAATGGTGTTGCGGATAAAACCAGTTTTGATAAGCTGACAGCCAGTTTTGCGTTAAATATGAAATTGATGGATCAGTTAGGTATGTCTTGTCTGATTAATGCTTCGCGTATATCGCGCAATGGAAATCGTAATTTGCTTGACCGCTATGCTGAAATTGAATATTTACCGGATTTGACGACTCCACTTTCTCCGGTTGCTTCTGTTTATAAGTCTTATCTCGATCTTTATGAAGAGTATAAGAAAAATGATAATTTGAATAATCTGTTGAATGGATATTTGGCACTTAATTATGACTGGAAGGGCTTGTTGGTCGATACACGTTTATTGTTAGACTACAATACTAATGTGCGTCACGTGTTTTGGCCTATGGACATGATGGAGTCAGTTAATTATGTATCCAATTATTCCGGATATAATCGCCGGCTTATTTGGCAATCATCTGCAGATTATAATTTGAACTTCAATCAAAAGCATTTTCTGGGTTTGGGTCTTCAGGCTATTATCATGAAAAGTGTTCAGCATTATAATTATACACAAGGTTATGATGGTAAAGATGACACGAAACCTACTACAAGTGGTGGTGGATTTGCATATATGAAACGCTATGTAGACAAAATGACTAATAATATGGTGAGTACTTTATTCTCAATTGATTATAGGTATAAAGATTTTTGGGGTGCACAACTTATCTTGCGTGGAGACGGCTCATCTAATATACAGAAAGATAGTCGGTGGTTGTTCACGCCGGCAGTCAGTGCAAGCATAAATTTGAAAAATATGTTTTTGCGGGATGTTGAAAAAATATCCGATTGGGCATTACGCGGATCATGGGCTAGGATAGGTCGTTACCAGGATAACAATAGATTTGCAGCAGGTCCGCAATATACGGGAGAAGAACTGAGTGGTATCGGACAACCGGTAATGTCTTCTTATTATGGATATGCTTCAATTGCTCGTCCCTATAATACAGGTTGGATAGGCTACGGTCTGGGTTGGCCCTATTCCGATAAATGGAATGTGGGGATAAATTCAGCTTTCTTTAACAACCGTTTGTCTGTGGATATAGAATATTACAACAATACCGATTGCGATTTGATTACTACTGTTCCGGTAAAACAGGAATATGGGTATAAATATAAGTATGCCAATGGGATGAAAGTTCGTAATTCCGGTGTTGAAGTTACTCTTTCGGGTAAACCGTTCAATAATCCCGGTAGATTTTCGTGGGATGCATCTTTTTCATTAGCTTATAATAAGAATGAGTTATTGCAGTTACCGGAGAAGCTGGATGAACTGATTATTGGTAATCGTAAATTAAAAGTCGGACATTCAATAGATGAGTTTTGGCTCTATCAAAATGAGGGAGTCTATGTTAGCGATGCTGAAGTTCCTGAAGTTAATGGTAAGAAACTTTCTATGAGTTCCATTCCTTTTGCCAAGAATGATCCGAAATGGAAGGATCAGAATGGAGATAATGTAATCAATGAGGATGACCGGATATTAAAAGGGCATGCATTGCCGCCGGTTACCGGAAGTTTTGTGAATAATCTTAAGTGGGGACGTTTTGATTTGGGAATTAATTTATTTTTTGCGTTAGGGCATGATGCTATTAATTATCGTTCCTCTCAACGGTATAATTTCTTAACGCTGGAAAATTCTCCGTCACTGGAAAGTTTGCGTGAAATATTTTTTTGGCAAAGTACAAATGATAAAAATGATTATCCGGTATATAATCAGATGAGCGGTCTTACACCATATCGTGCCGAACAGGATTTGTTTTTAGAAAAGTTGTCATACTTGAAACTTCGTTCGTTGACTTTGGGATATACATTTCCGCTTCATAAGAAAGCCTATAAAGGTGGAGGTAAGAAAAAGGAAACAGGTAAGAAGAAACTTGATGGAATATATTTTTATGTGACAGGAAACAATTTGTTTACATTGACTGGCTTTAGTGGTGATGACCCGGAATTGATAGATGTTGACGGATATTATCGTGGGTACGGGCAACCTCTTTCCCGTTCGGTGATTCTTGGGGTCAAGTTTAATTTTTAATCTAATACATTTTTAGTATATGAATCAGATATTGTGTTTCAAAAGAATGATGAGACCGTTGGCCTTAGCTGCTGTTTTGTTTTGTTCTTCTTGCAGTGACCTATTGGAGAATGATAATAAATTCTTCCATGTATCTACTCAAGAACAACAGTGGAACTCATTAACCGACACCCGGTCTGCCTTGTTTGGTGTCTATGGATTAATGCGTACGGCTTTAGGTGAAAATAATACCTATTGGGCAGCGGGAGATTTGCGCATGGGAGATTTTACGGTGCGTATGCGCGATGATTTGCAAGCTATCCGTGATAATCGTTTGGATGCACCATTTGATAATATTAGGCAGATTTCTAATTGGAACCGCTTCTATAAAGTGGTCAATGCCGCTTGCGTATTTATCGAAAATGCAGGAAAAGTGTTGGAAAAGGACAACGCCTATTCAGAGACGAATTATATTTATGATGTGGCTCAAGCACGTGCTTTGCGTGCACTGGCATACTTTTATATGGTTCAAATGTGGGGAGATGTTCCTTTGATTACACAGTCTTATGATAATGGAACGTTTCCGGAAATGGCACGCACTGATGCGAATACTGTTTTAAATTATGTAGAAGGTGAGTTGCTGGCAGTATCTGATTTGTTGCCGGAATTACTTGGGTCTTCTTCTGATAAATATTATGATGGGGACGCAAATACATGGCGTGGGTTACTTCTTAACCGTTATTCTGTATATGCAGTCTTGGTTCATGTGGCAGCATGGAAAGGAAATTATGTCGATGCTGAAGCATATTCAGGGCATATTTTGGAAAATTTGCCAAATTTTATAAAAGGTACTTCCCCTTATACGACAATTGAGAACTTGGTTGCCGCAAACGGGATATTCAGCAGTAAATATAATAATGATTATAAAGCTGCACGTTTGGTTGCTTTCGGATACTACTATAATGGTGGTGAAGTGAATGAGACCGGAACTGACGGACATTTGGAATCATGGACATTGGCAGAACCTATTATTAGAAAACAATTACCTGATATTTATCTTTCACAAGATACGTTGAAAAGTATATTCATGAGTAAATTTACCACAGACAACCGTTATGGTGTGGATGAATTATCCAGCCCCGTTAAATATTTTAGTAACTACATAACGGGATTTCATTATCAATATCCGGTTTTTTCAAAGATGAAAGTGGTACGTGAAGGCGAAGATAAAACGAACAATCTAGGACTTTTCAGTTCATTCATAATTTGGTCCCGCATTGAAGACATATTATTGATACACGCAGAAGCACTGGCAATTTTGAATCGTCCGGAAGATGCGCTGGCAGAGTTGAATACGCTTCGTGCAGTACGTAACTTACGTGCTCTGTCATATGCGAAAGATTTGCGTAGTAACACAAAAGTATTGCTGAAAGAAATTTTTCAGGAGCGCAGACGGGAGTTAATGGGAGAAGGACATTATTGGTTCGACCGCATTCGTGAAGCCCGAGTAGTGGGTGATGACCGTATGATGGTGGAACTGGTAAACAATGGAGGTATTTATTGGCCTATAGCCAGTGAGGTATTACGGAACAATACTGCTATTACGCAAAATGAATATTGGAAACGTTAAATATTAAAATACTATGAATAAGAAATTATTGGCTATTGCGTGCAGTTGGGGAGCATTGCTGCTTTCTTCATGCATGGATACATCTGTTATGGAATCGGATATATCGGGAATCCCGCCTATAGGCATAGCTCATTATGATGGAACTATTTACGATTATTTACAGAATGGAGATCCGCTTTTAGGGGTTACTTATGACTCGTTATTGTATTTGCTGGATTATTCCGATGAGAATAGTAGTGTCCCTTTGAAATTTGCAGACCTGAAGACCTGTTTGCAGGATGAAGAAAAGCAATATACATTTATAGCTGCTCCTGATTCTTGTTTTAGGTTTGCGTTGAAATCTTTAAATAATTTTCGTAGATTGAATAAACTGACTATTACCGAAGAGAATATATCGGCTGGTGCAACGGAAGCGGAGAAAAATGCAATCGGTGATATGACCTTGAAAAAGCTGTTGGACTATCGTAAGGAAATAGAGCGTACCGATGATAAAAAACCGGCAGAGGAATGGACGACAGATATTTATGAATATAAGGCTCCATTGGACTCGATGTTGTGTCGTTATATGACACAAGGGTTATATGACACCGAAATGTTATCACGCGTATCTTCGGCAGAAGGACAAATTATACAAGGATTGTATTCTTATCGGATGAATTTGATGTATAAAAGGTTGCCGGCGAGTGGATTTGTCGGAAACGGTTCTAAAGATATTACATTTTATGATATGCGTAACACTTTGGAAAAGACTCGTTGGGAATCAACAAAGGTCTTATGGACAGATGTTTATACAACAAATGGTGTTATTCATGTACTTGTTCCGCAACATGAGTTTGGTTTTGGTAACTTTATTCACTATTTTAGAAATATAGGTCATGAAGAATAAAAGGAATATATGCTATAATTTGAGTAGAAATGCCTTGTTGGGCATTGTGTTACTGGCGAGTGCGGGGTGTGTAGATAAATTTCTTCCTGAAGAGAAAGATGCCTTCGATCGTGATGTTACTTTTACTCGTACTACGTTCGATCCGGTGATGGGGCATACTGTATTTTATACAGATATATGCAATGTGGGGAATTCTACTCTGCCATTATCATTTGAGATTGTAGATATGATGCACAATGATGGAACACCTGCGCCCGAACTGGAAGAATTTTATCCTGTACGTGTATGGAAGAAGCCTTATCTGGGTACGGAGAAGTCTATCGAAGAAATAAATGCGAAACGGGGTATTGAGTACCGTCGTCTGTTTGATGTTCGTAAGCATAGTGGTGAGATTATCATGTGGGGGGAAGCAAATTCCGGGATTCTCCGTTGTCAACCCGATTCCGGTTATGTTTTCAATATGGAGATAACCAATTCCGGCGGGCATAAAACGGTGAGAAGAATGCGTCTTATGCCTAAACGGGAAATGGATTATGAGCCATCTGTTTATGATTCGGAAACTGGATTGGCTATTGCGGAATACGTCTCTCCGGAAACATCCCGAATGCGATATGAGCCGTCTGGCAGTTCTTCATTTTCATATTCGATTGAGCCGGAAGATATTCATATTTATTTTCGTGAGAATAAAGATAAACAGGATGGTGCAACTTCGCTGACAATTTCTTTTTATGATCCTTCATGGAATGTGATTGATCCGCGTCGTTTCAATGAGACGAATTGGAATGGATTATTTCAGGCTGGTTTTTTGAAAGGACAGGTGGGACCGGAAAAAGTTGTTTATGATATGGCATACCCTCTTCCTTTGTTTGTAGAACAAACAAAGTATACTGATTCAAAAGGAGAAAAAGCCAGTGTCAAATTTACTACGAGCTGGTTAACGAAATATGGTTATCGGAATAATGCTTATTTTGTGTTTGACTTTGCCATTTACAAAGAGGCACATTGGGAAATGTTGGTACATTTTGCCAAAGGAATGCCACAGTTGGGAGAGATTAAAGATTAATCTTAAATGTATATAGAAATGAAAAATAGATATATCATATTATTATTTACATTGTTTATTGCTGTCACAGATGCGGTGGCGCAGCAAGAAGGCACAGTGGTGATTAGTGGAACGGTCTATGACAAGTCCGGAAATGGTGAGACATTTCCTGGCGTGAATATCAAATGTCGGGATGCGAAAACCAAAAAGACAATTCGGGGTACAGCTTCCGATTTGGAAGGAGATTTTTCTATCAAAGCTCCTGTCGGATCTGAATTGGTATTTAGTTATGTTTCTTATAAACCGACTATCTATAAAGTGAGGAAAACAGCTTCAGGCATCAGCATCTTTCTGGAGGAAGATGTCACCCAAATTGAAGAAACAGTAATTTTGGGACAGAGAAAGGTCAGCAAAGCCAACGCAACTGCATCTGCCACTGTGATTGATGCCAAAGAATTGGCTGATACACCTGTACCAAACATTATGAACTTATTGCAAGGACGTGTGGCTGGTATGGATATTCAGATGAATAATGGTTTGCCGGGTTCATCGGGAACGTATAATATTCGTGGTGTTTCAGATATTTCTATTGTTGGGGATAAAGACAATGGATGGGATTTGGCCTCTTCTGCTCCGCTCTTTGTGGTGGATGGCATTCCGCAGACAGATGTAGATGATTATAATGCAGAGGGATTGATTTCCGGGTCAGGAGTGAGTCCTATATCCAACATTCCTATAGAAGATATTGCAAACATCCAGGTTCTGAAAGATGCTGCAGCTACTTCCCTTTATGGTTCGGCAGGTGCTTATGGAGTTATCCTTATTGAAACTAAAAAAGGAGACTCTCCCAAACCACGTGTGACTTATTCTGGCAATTTTACAATATCAACTCCGCCCAGTTTGCGCGAAGTGGCGATTGGTAATGCAGAGCGTAATCTGCTAAAATGGCAGATTTTGAACAATGATACATCACAATTATATCATGGTTATCAGGACGTGATGTTTATGCCGGCTATTTCTGATAGCTTGAATCCTTATTTCAACAATAATACGGACTGGCAAGATCAGTTTTATCGTGTCACTTACAACCAGTCTCATAATATAAGTTTCTCGGGTGGAGACCATTTGTTTAATTATAAAGTCAATGGTAATTATTATACGGAAAAAGGTATTGTCAAAAATACCGATTTTAATCGTTACGCCCTTACGGGAAATATGAATTATACTTCTCCTAATTCAAAATTCACGATTGGCGTAGATATGAAAGTCGGATTTACGGACAATAGTACCGGTAGTGGGAATGCGGTTTCGCAATCAGGGGTAGCGAGCGGTGCCAGCGCTTCGTCACTGCTGCCACCACCTTCTCTTTATTCGGCTTCCGTTACGGCTTTGCAAGTATTTGGGGTTGAAAATTCTACGGTTAAATCCAATTATTCTGCAACAATGAATTTGGGATATACCTTGCCGTTTAATATCAAATGGAAGGGAACATTTAATTACTCTTATAACTCTACAGAACAAGAGAAGTTTACGCCTGCGCTACTGAGTGACAGCAAATATTCTGCCGTAGCATATAATTATAGTGCCAATGAATCAAAAGTATACATTGATACTCATTTTTCCCGTCAGTTCGATTTGAAATATGTCAGATTGGGGCTAACGACAGGTGTCCGGTATAATTCTCGCACATCAACAGGAAACAGCATAACATATACAGGATTACCGAATGATTATATCATCGGTCCCGTTGGCCACGGTAAATCGGAAGGAAAAGCTAATATAAGTGAAAATCAAAGTACTTTCTCCGTTATTTTTACTCCGAGTTTTTCTCTCAAAACCAGCCAGTCATTTAAGGCAGGCGGTGACAAATATATTTTTGATCCGGCGTTCAGCCCGGAGTTGAGTTCTGTGTACGGAACCCGCACAAAATGGAACTTAAATCCAAGTATGGGCTTCCGGTGGAATATCGGTTATGAAAACTTCATGGAGCGGTTAACCTGGTTGGATAATATGAGTTTTCGTCTTACATGGGGGCAGGTTGTTAAGTATAAAGCTACCCGTTATGATGTATTCGGTACATATGACATTGATCCGGGAAATACTTATAATGGTGAATCATATATTCCGATCAATTATGATAAGTTGCCCAATATAAACTTGGATCCTATCACTACAACTACTTGGAACTTCGGTTATGACATGTCTGTGTTTAACAGCCGTTTAAGTACAAGTATCGATGCTTATTACCGTCAGGTGGATAATCAGCTTAGCAATATTGATTTACCGGATCATTCCGGATTTAAACAGGTGAGAAGTACGGAAGTGAGTTTGGTTAATTATGGATTGGAAGTTTCTTTAAGAGGAAAACCATTGCCTGTACAAAGCAAATGGAATTTGTTAGTCGGATTAAACTTCGCGCTGAATAGGGATGTGATAACCAAATTGCCCAATGAAGCCCGTCAGATTTTGAACAGTGATGCGTGGGTAGCAAATCGTTTGGGTGGTAATACGACTTCGTTGCTACTTTATATAAATAAAGGCGTATATGCAACAGATGAGGATGTACCGGTAGATCCTGCAACAGGTAAGCGGCTTCGTTTGGGAAGTAGCAAAACGGATGAGGGTTATTTTAAGGCAGGTGATCCTATTTGGGTGGATGTTAATGGAGATTATGTCATTGATGATAAAGACCGGGTGGTGGCGGCTGACGCTCGTCCGAAACTGACCGGTGGTTTATTTTTCAATTTGAGTTATAAAGAGTTCTCTGTACATGTAAATACATCTTTTGTATTTAAACGTGATATTGTGAATTCAGTATTGGCTAAAACGTTCCAGTCATATAACAATCCGGTGAGGAAAAAGATTGATGAATTACGAAAGAACGCGGCTTTGGCCCCGATTGAGAGTTATAACTTTTGGACAGAGAATAATCGTTATAATGCGGTTTATCCGAATCCTTATAATTACCATCATAACAAGGTGATTGACCCTTTTAGGGAGGAGCAGACACTCTTTTTGGAAGACGGTTCTTATTTTAAGCTGAATACAGTATCGTTATCTTATCGTTTCCCGACACAGTGGCTTAACTTTTTCAAGGTGAGAGCTGTCACATTAAAAGCATCGGTCAACAATATCTGGACATTCTCCAGTTATTCGGGTATCAGTCCTGAAAATGTAAATGGTTTGGGACGTGATCACTCGGGTGGTTATCCGAGTAGCCGTACTTGGACAGTGGGTGTAGCATTAAGTTTATAACTTTTAAAATACGAGAATTATGCTAAAATATATACATATAGGATTGTTGTTTATTTTTGTATCTGCTTTTTGCGGATGTAATTTGGATACGGATGATGAAGACAAGATGCCGGGGGATAAATTTTGGGATGGTTCGGCTGCCAATGCGGAAGCATTTATGCTGAGCGTTTATCAGAATTTGCGTACGGCTACTACCGATAACGGATTTTTCCTTTATGCCGGTGATATTCGTTGTGCACCTATCACAGGATTAAAGACAAATAATTACCTCTATTTGGTGCAGAATAATATGAAAGGCTATAAAGGGGTAAAAGATAGTAAAGATGAGGGAAGTTCTTCTGATTTTGGCGCTATTTATAATTGGAGGAATATGTATAAGGTTGTACAAAGCGCAAATATAATGATTGAAGAGGTTTCCAATGTGAAAGAATTATCGTCTGGTGAGATTGAACGCTATCGGGCGGAGTCCCGTTTTTTGCGTAGCCTTGCTTATTTTTTCATGGTGCGTATCTTTGGTGATGTGCCTTATTATACGGAAGCCTATTATTCTGCGCCGCTTCCCCGGACCGATAAGCAGGTCGTTTTAAAGAATTGTCTGGCTGACTTACAGTCACTGTTGGATAGCGATCCTGATAAATCGATTTTGCCATGGCGCAATGGAAATGGCAGTTTGCGGGCCAATCGCGGGGCTGTATTGACATTGATGATGCATATGAATATGTGGCTGGCATTTTTTGATGAAACCAACGCTGTAGCTTATTATGATGAGGTGAAACGTTTGGCGGAAACGGACTCGTGGATTGATAGTGATGTTTATTCCTTGCAACCGATGGATCAGATAACGGAAGTATTTAAGGGCGAGTCTAATGAAGGATTGTTTGAAATAGCACAGAATGTGACTATGGGAGAGATATTTAAGACAGATCACATGTGGTGTACAAGGGTAGTATACCAGGTACGGAATAAAACCAACCCGGATTTTACCTACAGTGAAGTCTTCTTGAAACAGCTTTATCCCAAAGAGATTGAGGATAAACGGAAAGATAGATGGTTTAATAATTTGTATAATGTTGACGATGAACATGTTAGCATAATACGGCCTATTGAAATTGTGAAATTGCTGAATGCTGACAGTTATGGGAAGAATACGATTCCCAATGCCGGCAATTATATTGTGTTCCGTTTGGCTGATGCTGTCCTGCTTTATGCAGAGGCATTGAATAATCTTGGTGAAGATGATAAAGCCTTGGAAGAAGTCAATCGTATCAGGCAGAGGGCGGGTGCTCCCGATTTCACGACCGAAGATGATTTGGACGCTTCTATCTACTGGGAGCGTGTACGCGAATTGATGGGCGAAGGCCAGTATTTTTACGATTTGGTTCGAACGCAGAAAATCTGTGATACAGATTTTGCGACTTTCTCTGACGAAAGCGGGCATCGGGAGAAAAAGGCTGACCTCAAACAAGGTTCATGGACATGGCCTATCTATAAGAAAGCGCTGGATAATAATCCGTATATGACAAAGAACTTGTATTGGGAGTAATTTAGAACTGAATAGCATATGATTATGAAAAATAGTGGCAGAAAAATATTTTTAGGAATGTTTGCGTTATTGCTGGTGACCTTCTCACTCGGTAGTTGTAATAGTGATGATTATTTGGTGGACGGCGGAAAAAGCAATCCATATTACGAAGGGAATGTTATGCAGTATTTGGAATCGCGTCCCGATTTGTTCAAGGATTTGGTGAAGATTATTAAATTGACTAAATGGGAGAATATTCTGACGAATGAAGATGTAACTTTCTTTGCACCAACAGATTTTACAATCACTAAAAGTGTGGATTTAATGAATTCTTATTTATATAATTATGAGGGGATGGATAAGATCACAGAGCTTTCCCAAGTGAAACCAAAGGTGTGGGAAGACCTCATCGGCATGTATGTTATGGAAGGCAAATATCGTTTGAATGATATTGCCCAACTTGATACAGCAGCAGTGAGTGCGTTCCCGGGTCAGACTAATTTCACCTATGATCGTAGTTATAAGATGACAATGGGGGTATGCTATGGTGATGCAAATGGTATAAAATATGCCGGATATAGGCAGGTTATGTATGCATATCAGGATTTTGGTTACCCTGAATATGCTTATGTATCCTCTTGTAACATTGAACCTGTAAATGGTATTGTACATGTTCTCCGGTTAGACCATTATCTTGGATTCTCCATTACAGCTCTGCTGCGAAAAGCCCTGGAAGCCGGGATTGATTATCCTGATAAAGGTCGTGGAGACGAGCCTCAGTTGAGGTTGACTGCGGACGAGGAAAGACGTAAAGATTTATTTGTAAAAGAAAAGGACTATGAATAAGATAGATTATAATTATAGCTGGTTGTGCAAAGTAACGAACGTGGTATGTTGGGTTGTTTGTGCGTTATTTATGGCTGGATGTAATGTGGACGAGGAGGATTCCATAAAGGAGGATCCCTATGCAGGTGGACGTGAACCTTTGGAAGTGAAATTATTATCAGAGAAACCTTCACCGGAGTCTGCCGGTCCAAAAGAGAAAGTAACCTTCCAGGCTGCCGGACTGGCTAAATATTGTCATGAAGAAGATGGAACATATGATTTCGATTTTTATATTTCAGATGAACGCTGTAAGATAGAAAGTGCAACGGACTCTACTTTGACAGTAATAGTGCCGGATGCCGTGAGTTCGGGTACGACATATCTCGTATTGGAAAACCAAATCTTTTATGGCCCATATTTTAAAGTTTTAGGTAGTGTATCCGTAGATGAGGGGTTTGAATATTATAAGACAGGAACTTATGGTGGAGTTATTTATTCCTGCGTACCATGGTGCGGAAATACGGAACTGACCAGTGAATTTTATTTGTGTGGTGATTTCCGGCAAGATGTAGGAAAGTTCTATGGAGGAATTGCTATGATCAATAATGAAAAGGGATTAATAAAGTATGGTACTGCCGATAAAATAAAGATAAACCGGGGGATAGATAGGAGTTCTTATCTCTTTGACGATGGAACCGTTCTTTATTCCGGATTGAATGGAATGGACTATTGGAAGAAAGATAAAGAATCCCCGAGAGCTGTGATTTATGGTCTTTTTGTAGAATATGAAACATATCGCAGCAATTTGGTAGGATTTAGTTTTAAGAATATTCTTTTAGTTAATAATGATCTTACAGTAAAGACTGAAACAAAGAAGTTTTCTGATTTTAATGGAAAAACGTATGATATATCTGTTCCGACTTTTGTGGGAGGGACTATTGCGGCGGAAAAAATCAATCGTGCTTTCAGTACTACAGATGGGAAAATTGTAGCTATAGGTAATTTTACAACCCATCGGTTGACCGATTATGACAATACCACCTGTGATGCGAACAAGAAACTTGTGACAGCGGATATCTATACAGATGCACGTTCGGTTATGAGAATGGATGAAATCGGACAGCTTGATGAAACATACAGGAGAGATCCACAAAATTCCGAAAAATCATTGCGGGGAGCTGAAGGGGACATTAAAGATGCCTGCATGCTGAAGGATGAATCTATTGTAATAGTCGGAGCCTTGTCAAAATTTGACGGAAAACAGGTTTGTAATATTGTGAAACTTGACAAAGACGGGCAAGTAGATGAAACTTTCCTTCATACAGTAGGAGGAGCGGCCAACGGAGAAATAAATAAAGTTACCTATACCTCTTTCCAAGATGAGAGTGGAACGGAACAGGAACGTATTGTAATTGTTGGTAATTTCACAACATTTAATGGGCAACCGGCACAAGGAATGGCTGTAATGGATGCAGAAGGAAACCTGGATCCGAATTTTGCCCTGAAAGAACTCGAAGGTGGAGTCATTAATTTTGCGAAGATAGTTGATTTGAATACCAATGGCGATATAGCCATGCCACATCTTGTTATATCCGGAACATTTACTAAATATGCGGGCGTTACAAGACAAGGATTCTTAATTTTGGATATGAAAGGGGATGCTATACAGCGGTTTAATGTACCGGGTCGGTTTTATGGAGAACTACATGACGCCCAATATTCTTTGACTTCCGACAATGCTAACGGACTCTTGCTGACAGGTGATTTTAGCTCTTTTGATGGTAAGAGAATGAAAAATATTGTGATGTTGAAAGTTGATTTGCAGGAAAATACGAATGATGAACCTTAAATAAATGAATATATGAAAGTAAGTAACTACAGAAAAATGATGAAATCTGCTTATGTCGGTATTATAGGGGCATTATTTTTGGGGATTGCTGCTTGTAATGACGTGATGGAAGATTCGTTGAGATATAATTATCCGGAATCCGGTTCCAGCTATGATTCCGGGCATGTGTTGTTGGTTGTAATGGATGGCGCTTCGGGCAAGGCGGTACAGGCTGCAAGGAATGCATATAAAACTCCCATTTTGAAGTCCATGATAGCCCATGCTCTATATACGGACTACGGATTAGGAGACGGAAGTAATAATATTGCGGCAGGAGAAATGACGAATGCTCGTGGTTGGGCTAACTTGATGATAGGAAATACAACGCATAATATAAAGTCCGATGACGAGCTTGTGGATGGAACAGAGAATATGGTGTCCCGGTTGGTCAAAAGCAAAACTCGTGTCAGCATGTATGCGGCAAGTGAAAAGTTTCGGCAGGTCTTTTCTGTTGATGGAATGACTGTCCCTCAAGTAGATACGGATGAGTCTGTTAAAGACGCTCTATTGGATGAGTTGAAGTTGCCCGATACGTCAGATTTGATTGTAGCGGAGTTTAAGGGAGTGTATGAGTCCGCTGGAGAAAATTTTTATGATGAGAAAGGAACACCGACGAAGGAGGTGATTAATGCTATAGGTGAACTGGATGGGTATATCGGTGAGATATGGAATGCATTGAAAGAACGTCCCGCTTTTGTGCAGGAGAACTGGTTGATTATCGTCACTTCTAATTATGGTGGAAACATTCAACTGAAAGAAGGAGAGACGCCCGATGACCATTATGGGGATGCAACGCGCAATACATTTACATTGATGTATAATGAACGTTTGCTCTCGCAAGTACAGACTACTCCGGGAAATACGGCACTTTCTTATTCTTATTCTACTCCTGTGTGGGCGTATGATAATAGATATCCTAATCCTACTGCTTATGCTGAATCAGCCCGTTTAGGTAATAAGGAATTTGGAGAACTGAGGTTCAATGAAAAAAATGAAATCGAACCTATGACTATTCAGTTCTTTCTAAGATCCACGATGGAGAAGAATGGCTCTAAATATGTCATTTTGTCCAAAAGTACCGATATGGTGCGTAACGGATGGATGCTCTATTTCAATCAGGACAACAGCAACAGGCGTATTTGTTTTACTATAGGCAGTAAAAGAGGAGCGATACAAACCAAAGGAGAAGAGAATTGGGACTGGACTCAGTGGCATGTCATTACTTTGACACTTGAACCGAATCCGGATCCGAAAAAGACATCCCAGGTCCTGATGAATTTTTATTTTGATGGAGAACTTAATAACACTGCGAGCCAAAAAAACAGTGACGTAATAAAGTGGTACGCAAGTAATAATACGACATCGGCCGACGCTCCTTTGCGTATGGGTGGAAGTGATAATAGAGATTCCCAAAACAGCCAGACGAATACAAAGGGTCAAACGTATAAAAATACGATGTTCATTACAAATGTGCAATTTTATGATATGGCACTTCCTGCGGAAGATATAAAATTGTATGCGGGCAAAAATCAGCTGCATTTACTGCAAGACTCTTATAAATATTGGGATAATCTGAAAGGATATTGGCCTTGTGACCTCGAAGATGACCAAATGGAACCCGTATTAAAGAATTATGCAAAAGATAACAGTGAAGATGATGTGGATGATTTTGTGATTGATCGTGGTGCTTCCAATATCTGGTTATCGGGTAGTAGTCTGGCAGCTGCTATTCATCCGATACCCGAATCAGACAAGACTTTCTATAACAAGACATTTAATACGGTAGACATTTCACGGCAGGTATTTATGTGGTTGGGCAAGAGCGTAAATTGGGATTGGAGCATGGAAGGCAAAGCTTGGAAGTTTGCTTATGAAGAATTCTCGGATGAAAACAATTGAATATCTTAAAAATTGGTAGATATGAAAGAAAAGATAATTTATATTCTCATTACCATATGGGGAGTGATTGCATGTGAGGACAATGATTTTGAACAGATTATATCTGCTACGGATGATTATACTTCCGAAACCGGCGGGGATTATTATGAAGGAGGGGGAATTGATGTCAGCCATTATGATAGGGCACGTATTTTCCCGGGACTGGTGGATACGCTCACGGAGAAGCGTATTGATGAAGCGTCGGTGGATATTGATATGACTTACCGTGTAGTGGCGGCAGCTAATGTGAACTTATCCATCACTTCTCCAGCCATTTATAGTACGGGACTTTATGCAGGGGCAGGTGAGAAAATTACTATATTACTGGATGATGATGTAAAAGGATTGTCTGTGCAGATAGGCAGCCAGTCACGTGATTTGTCTTCGTTGTCCGGAGTCAGTTACTTGGAGCGTGACTCTAAAATTGTGACTTCCATGCCATTATTTAAAGGAAAGAATGAGATTCGGAATCCTTATGGTGGATATATCTGGATTAAACGTTCCGGTGAAGCTAGTAGCGGGGTGGTGTCTTTAAGAATTCAGGGGGCTTATGCGGCTCCCGACTATAAGTTGGGAGAGACAGATGCGGCTGAATGGATAGAGAAAATAAAGGCAACTACGGTTCCATGGATTGAATTGAGAGGAAAACAAATAGTCTTTTCTGTTCCTGTCCAATATATGAAACTGAAGGCGCAGTCGGATGGACAGAACTATGTGAACCGGCTGGAAGAAGCGCTTGCATTGTGGGATGACTGGGTATTGTGTTACCATGAGTTTTATGGTTTGGATGGTGCTGAACCGGAAACTTTTCCAAGACCTGACTTCCCTGTAAGGGCGGTAATGGATGCACATCTGCTTACAGAACGGTATTCGTATATCAGTGATACAAATATAGAATTGCTCCGGACGGAAGAATTGATTGATATGATAGCTGATCCCGACCAGATTAAAATGAGTGCGCAGAACACTGCCCATGTGATAGGATGGATGCAACAAAAAATGTTTGACCAGACTTATTGGCCGTCCGAAGCGCTGGAATCTTTTAAAGATATGTATCGTTTAATTCCTAACTTTTATTTCTTACATAAACATGGTTGGGGGAATAACGGACAGAGTCATACTCTTTCTTCCTATACATTATCGGGTGCTGATCGTACTGTCATAAATACCACTCAATATAATTTGGATGCCGATGTATTTGATAATTTGATTTCGTGGGCAAAGGCGGATAGCTGTAAGTTATATAGCATTGAAGCCAAGTCATTCAGTCAGAACAAGAAGGATTATTGGCCGGCTGCATTGAGTATTTATTCTGCCATATTGAATTATAAACAGGAAGGTACGGGAAAAGACGGTTGGAAGTTTTTTGCTTATCTCAATCGTTTTCTTATGGATCAGTCTCAAAATGTGTCTATTTTTTATCGATTGAGCATGCATGAAGCTATGATAACTTGTCTGACTTCTTATTTTGAGCGGGATTTTACTCCATTGTTTGATCATTGGGGAATTGAAATTTCAGATGCCAAACGTATTGAGGCGCTTGAATATAGGCCTGTAGAGAAGAAAGTATGGGAATATAATCCGTTAGAAGATAATGAGACTGCCGATTTCGACGGGAAGGTGTTCTATACGCAATCCGGAAGAATTCCGTTCCGGCATTTGCGGAGAGAATGGACAGCCGCGGCGTATTCAGGGGAAGGGGAGAATTTGAAAGCTTCCAACTATAGTTTTGCTTACAGTAATAAGGTTAAAAAATATGATACTCCTTACAACTTGTTCGACGGGGACAGACAGACATTGTGGTCATCTTATTCTGATCCTTACGAGGAGTATACGGATGAGAATGGAGATAAACATTATCCTTATAAGATAGATAATCTCTATTATAATGCTACAACCCCGGAATTTCCTTATTTCATTGTTGTACAGCCGGGTGAGCAGGCTATAGATATGGATGGCGTTTATTTGGCATTAGGGAATACGGAAGTATCAGGTATTTATAATGGTGATGTTAAGGATTACGATAAATTCGCTTTCAGACCTCAACATATTATTGTGGAAGTGACCAACACCCCGCTTGAATATAATGATGTCGATACGCTCTATACAAATATACAAAGCATAGCTTGGAAGAAAGTCTATGATTCGGATGATGATCCCAAGGGGACAGACTTGCAACAATTCTGGCCGGACCGCAGCAATTTGTTTTATATTGAACTCAAACAAAAAGAAACGAATGTTACAGGAATTCGTTTGACTATGGATAGAGATAGCCATGTTGCAAAGGATCGTCCTGCCGACTTTCCGGTTGAAGAAAAACCGAACCGTCCGGAATTTACCAATAAGAACTTGAACAGGATACAGAAAATCGCGGAATTTGGTACTTTTTATTTTAATGACTGAAAAATATGATACAAAAGATTATAAAATGGAATTTTCTGGTAGTAATGTTGCTGGGAAATATATTGGTATCATGCACAAAATATGATACACCTGAATTAATTGAAGAAACAGGAGTAGGGTCAGGACGTGCGTCTATCAAGAAATACGTTCTTTGGATTAATGTCGAGGGAGCAGGTGGCGGCGATTTGGTTAAAGAAGCCTTTCCTGACGATGGAGTGGTGAAGGGATTGTTGCCGCATAGCCGCTATGCATGGAGTGGTTTGGAATCGGAGCATGCTGATGATTCATATGTTCCTACGGCAGAAAATGTGATTGCTTGCGCATCAATGCTGACAGGCAACATTCCGATGCGTCACGGCATAGCGGATGAAACTTATTTGTCGGAACAGGTATTTGATCCCACTTACGATGAATCCATGAAAGAATATCCGGGATTTTTTCAGTATATTGTTGATTATGACAAATCAATGAAAACACTGGCTGTGACACCCTGGAAGACTCAAAATGAAAAATTATTGGACAAGGCAGGTGCTACTATAACTACCGCTTCTGACGAGGAAACCTTGAATACTGTTTTGCAGAAAATGAACGATGAAGATAATCGGGTTATTTATCTTTCTTTCCGCAATGTGCTGGATGCTGCAGTAAGCGGCGGAGGATGGAATAAAGGCAATACTCAATATCAGAATGCCATGCAACAAGTGGATAGTTACATCGGCCAACTATTGGAAACTGTGAGAACCCGTCCTGACTATTATTATGAAGACTGGTTGGTGATCATAACTTCCAATCATGGAGGAACAAGTGACGGACGGTATGGGGGAATGTCCATTGAAGAAAGGAATATGTTCGGAATCTTTTATTATGAGCATTTTTCCAGATCGAGAGAGATGAATCCGGGGTTGGTAGAGGATGTACTACGTTTTGACAAGTCTTTCCAAGGGGTTGTGATTGATTCTATAACACGAACACCGGATTTGAAAGGGATTGAAACTATGCGTCAGATTTATTCGCTGGATTCATTGGATAGTGGCATGACTGTGGAACTTATTATGGCGGCTCGGCCCTCTATTGGTCGTAGTTATGTGTTTGGAACTCAAGATGGAAAAACAATTATTGAAAAAAACAGGTGGTTTATGAAGCTTGACCATACTTACTCATCGACATATGGAAGCTTCTATGGGAATAGTGACGGAGCAGCTAGCCAAAGAACTTCTGCCTTCTTAAATCCTATGATTCATACTTTCACTACAACTGCAAAATTATATAATTCTGAAGGATATATTCAAAAAGATTGGGTAGATAAGTCGGAAGACGCATGGGGGAATATAACGGAAGGTCATTATAAAGAGACACCTAAGCGTAAAGGGAAAGTTGCAGTCTACAATTATTATGATGGTTTGAAGAGAACAACTGCAACAACGGATACTGACCTGGATTGGGATAGTTCTAAATTTGTAGATAATAAGAATCTGGTTATTTATGATGGTATGAACAATTTATGCCGTTATATTCTTGAGCTACGAATCTGGAATAAAGAATTGTCGGCAGAGGAGGTGAAACAATATAGTAATAAATTGAAATTATCTCCAAGTGATCCTATGTATCAGCATCTGATCGGCTATTGGCAGTTCTATAAAGGAGAAGAAGGACAATATTTGAAGGACGATTCGATTGTGGTCAATCAGATAAAGCAAGTAAGGAAGAGGGTAAAAGTTGGTGATGAGGAGGTCGAACAGGTTTTAAATACGGAAGGGCTTCGTTTACGGAAAAAGACTGAAATTAATGATAAATCTTATTATACCCATATTGAAAAAGAGGATGTGAGGTATATGACAATGACAAATACATTATTCCAAACGATAGAGTCTGAAGGCAGAATGATGGAAAGTGTGTTGCCTGTACCGGCCATTCTTCAATGGTTGGATATTAGTTTCCCAATGGAAACCACTCGTGAAACAGGAGCCAATGCTTTTAAAACTTCCAAATTGGACGGTGTAGCTTATCCATGGGATACGGAAAGTAAGAAAGCTGTGTGGCGCGGAATGATTTTAGGTGAGTATGCGGTTGATTTGGAATGGAGGGATTACGAAAAATAATGTAGTAGCTTATATAAAAAGAATTATCCCTGAGTTTTAATCAAAATTGTTTAACCCTCGACTTTCTCTATATAAATCCCTGGTAAAAGGATGTGAAGAGAAAGTCGGGGGTTGTATTGTTTTGAAATCTTAGTCCATACTAATAATAAAATTAATAGCATCATTGACGTTATTACCACAATTTCGGATTGAGTGTATATGATGACCAAAAGGAGAATACATAATGCAATTAATATAACTACCACCATAATGATTACTAAAGAATTATCACATTTTTATATTGTAGATTTATCCTTCACCTTTTTTCCGTATCCCTCGCCCAGAAGGGGAAAGCGAGTGAAGGGGGAGAGGTTCACCCTTTCTTTCACTCGAACAGCTTAGCAGGATTGATACTTAGAAAATCTTCTACTTTCATGCCTCCCTCTCCAACCACCATTGTTGCGTATGGGTGATACATTTTTCTGATTTCTTCGAGCCCTGCATTGTAGGTTTCGCTATTGCTTTTTACTTCAATCGCTACTATACGGCTTTTCTTTTTCAGTATATAATCTACCTCTTTATCTTTTTCCCGCCAATAAAAAACATCATAGTCACCGGTGAAAGCATTGGAAATAATATGTGCACCAATGGCAGATTCAAAAATCCGTCCCCATTCTTTCCTGTTCAAGATGGCTTCTTTGTATGTTAAGTCGCTATACACTGTTTTCAGTGCATTATTGTATACTTGGAATTTGGGGGCACTGGCTCTTTGGCGTGATTTGTCCATAGCGAATTTTTGCAGTCCGGTAAGTAGCCCGCTATCACCTAATAAATTCAGATAACCGGCTAGCGTGGTCGTATTTCCCGCATCTTGCAGTGAGCCGATCATCTTTGTCAGAGATACGATTTCTCCTGAATAGGACGCCCCCAGTTCAAATGTCTGTCGCAATAAGGCCGGTTTTCCAATGGGAGAATCATATAAGATATCCTTGTTGATAGTAGCGTCAATAATTGCTCCGTTGATGTATTGACTCCATCGCTCTTCGTCCCCAATCAGAAAAGCGGCACCGGGATAGCCACCGAAATAAACGTATTGCTCCAAAGAGATTCCGAATGCGTCACGCATTTCCGGATAAGACCAGTGCGTCATTCTGATTTCTTCGAAACGCCCCATCATGGAGTCCGATAATCCTTTCTCTAACAAAACACGTGAAGAACCGAGAAGAACTACTTTTATATTGATATCATTGAAGGTGTCCGCATCCCATTCTTTCTTGACTACTTCACTCCAATTTTTTATTTTCTGGACTTCATCGATGACTAGGATAAATTCAGGTTTGTTTTCTACCCTCATTTGTATTCTTGCCGTATTCCAACAGTCTGAAATCCACCCTGTTTGTGTCGCAGGGACATTGTCGGCAGAATAAAGTTGGAACGGCAGTCCCAAGTCCTTAAGAACCTGCTTCACAACCGTTGTCTTTCCGACTTGCCGAGGACCTAATACCACTTGCAAAAAATGCCGAGGTTCTTTTAACCTTTTTATAATCGTTTGATATTGAGCTCTTTTATACATGTCGTTCTGATTTACTCAATGCATTGAGTTATTTTACTCAATGTATTATTGGTTTTTACTCAATGGCATCTACAAATATAAATAATTTATTGTTTTGTATTGCCTTTATATTCTTATTCTTTGTATTTCACGGCTACCGAAACCCTGTAATTGCCCGGAACGGGTGTATAAATAGGTTGGTGGGTAGTCCCTTTGTTTTGCAACTTCTTTTCTGCAATTAGTCTTTTAATATGGCGGTATGCCGTAATTTGTGTCATTCCGCAGAGGTATTGGAAGTCTTTACGGGTGATGATCTGGTTTTCCGCAAAATACTTTGTCAATTCCATATCTATCTCTACTTCGGAAAGTCCGGCAGAATGCGGCCTGTATTTCGAACGGTGGAATTCCATATCGGAAAGTTCGGCTTTCAGTTTCTTATCTGCTTTGAATTTGATTGCTTTCAGTTTTACTTTATGCACTCGCTTGTCTTTAGGATCCCGTATTTCTTCTTCGCAGGAAAGAGTTACTTGTAGATACCCCAATCCGTCGATATGCACCTTTTTCCCTTCTTTAAGGCACTGTGCCACTTCGTATTTCAGTTCTTCCAAAGTTGCTGTCACATCCGACGGGCTTAAGGAACAGCGATCGTGAATGCGGTAAACCAATTTTTTCGTATTTACTGTTTCATAACTAATCGGACGCGCATGATATCTTACCTTGTTTTTCTTCTCCTTCGGCATCGGAGTCTTATATAGTTCAAATTGTACTGCCATAGTCTTTCTTTTTTCTTTAGATGTTTGTAGATTATCTTCCTGATATTCCTAAATTATCTTCTTGATATTTATTGCTTATCATTGCTGTGATAAGTGCTTATCATTAATATGATATATGCATGTCATTACTGTGATAAGATATTATCATTATTGTGATAAACTATAAATGTCCGCACCAAAGATAAGGTTTAATTAGGAGATAAACAAGAAACAATAAGGCAAAACGCCAAGTTCATTTTTATAAAAATGAAGGGATTAAAAAGTTGTAAATCCCATATTTCGGATATTATATTCGCATCCATTAAATACTAAAAACGAAATTTTATGGACAAGAAAAGTGTGCTGCTTTCATTATGGCAGAAGTTTGTATACCGCTTTTATAAAAGTGGAGAGTGTGAAGGATTAATGGAAGACGTATTAAAGCCTTCGGTTAGTTATTATGAAGAGCCTAAAGAGAGAAAGGAGCTCAAAGAGAGGGATTCGCTTTCTAAAACGAAACAGTTGGCTGAAAGTGTAGACCTTTTCTTGAAATCTCATTATGATTTCCGTTATAATGTGCTGACGGAAGAAACAGAGTTTCGTTTGTTGGAACAGATGAACGAGGGATTTCAGCCTGTCAATCAACGTGTGTTGAATACGATCTGCCTGGAAGCGCATGAGGCCGGTATTGCATGCTGGGATCGTGATTTGTCGCGTTGCATTTATTCCACCCGCATAGCAGAATATCATCCTTTCAGGCTGTATCTGGATGAGTTGCCGGAGTGGGATGGGATAGACCGTGTGTCTGCATTGGCACGGCGGGTTTCGGAAAACTCGTTGTGGGAAAAAGGATTCCGCATTTGGATGTTGGGGATGACGGCACAATGGATGGGAGTAATGGGCGACCATGCGAATAGTGTAGCTCCCTTGCTCATCAGTACGGAACAGGGATATTTTAAATCTACTTTTTGTAAGTCTTTACTTCCCCCTGTGCTTCGGCGTTATTATATGGATAAGGTGGATTTGACAAGTCAGGGAAATGTGGAACGTAGACTGGCAGAGATGGGGCTTCTCAATTTGGATGAATTTGACAAGTTTTCTCCTGCAAAAATGCCTTTGTTGAAGAATCTGATGCAGATGGCTTCATTGAGCTTGTGCAAAGCTTATCAGAAGAATTATCGCGTCTTACCGCGAATCGCTTCTTTTATCGGCACGTCTAACAGGAAAGATTTGCTCACTGATCCAACTGGTAGCCGCAGGTTTATTTGTGTGGAAGTAGAGCGCCCTATTGATTGTGAAGCGATTGAACATGAACAACTTTATGCACAGTTGAAAACGGCAATCCTGTCCGGTCAACGTTATTGGTTTACGAAAGAAGAAGAACAGGAATTGCAAAAAAGCAATCTGTCGTTTTACCGTCAAGGACCAGTGGAAGATGTGTTGCGTACTTGTTATCGGTCGGCAGAAAGAGGAGAGGGGTGCGAACTTCTTTCAGCGGCTGATATATTTCAGTGTCTAAAAAATAAAAATCCTGCGGCTATGCGTGGTGCAAATCCGGCAAGTTTGGCGCAAATATTGGTAGCGGTGGGGATAGAACGTAAACATACTAAGTTTGGAAATGTGTATCGGGTAATATCGGTTTGAGGAGTGTGAAGTTGGTGGTGAAGGTGGCTCCTTCACCCGCTATTGCCTTGTAGAAAGGCGTTGTGAAGGGTGAAGGGATTTTATCTATTTTGTCTAGATTGAATGTCTGATTGAAAAATGAACTTTTTTGAATGATATGAATACTTATTAGAGTAGTATTTTCAGGATATTTGCACAATAATTCTAATAAACAACAATATTGTACACTTATAAAATTTTGAAAAACAAATGACATTTGATTATTGGAGTAATATTGTTACAGCTAATGTGTATTGGATGCACTTGGTATTAGTAATGGTTATATTAGTTGTTTTTTATAGGCAATATAGAGAAATACATATAAGAAAAGAATGTGAGTTATTGGCAAGAATAGAAATCGAAAAAATTAAAAAGGAGCTTGTAAAAGAAATAAAAGCTAAAAATGACTAGGAAAGGGAGGTGAAGCGTTTTCGGTTGATTTTTAAAGGACTCCCTTTAGTTGTGAATAATGTAATTACAGAGTCTGATGTTGAGGCGTTTCATTTTTATATATTATTGAAGAATACTTCTACTATAATATTAAACTGTTCAGTAGAAGAATGGAAAAAACTTTTTTATTTTTCGGATATGGTTTCGGATCGCTTTTATTCGCGTTTATTGTATGCATATCCACAGCTGGGACAGAAAGAATTACGTTTATGTTGTATGATTCGTTTGAGGTTCTCCAATCGGGAGATTGCAACTTTACTAGGTATTAAGGAAGAATCCGTAATAAGGAGTAAGAATAGATTAAGAAAACTATTAAATGTAAATAGATATCAGACACTATATGATTTGGATGAATATATAATAAGATATTGACAGAAATGAAAACGTGGTAATTGGGAAGTGTTTTTTTAGGTTCTTATGATGAGGTGATACCATTCCTGCTGAAGAACATAATTCCTTTGTCCAACTTTTGGGATGTATTTGAATTTAAATTATTGAATGATAGTCTTTTCTGTTGTCCGGCATATTTTTCTCTTTTTTATGATTTTACGAAGAAAAAAGGCTTATTTTTGTATATAGAAATTCTTAATGCAATCGCTTGGTTAACTAATTTATAAAAAATACTATATGCATCCTCCTTTAACAAATTGTGATGAGACAGTTTGGAGAAAAACTGGTCCGTCTTATGAAGACAATAGTAATTATGATAAACTGGAATATGCTGTTACTGCAAATATGTAGATATTACTATAAGTTTATTAATAACTTAAACAACAGGAATATGAAAGAGATAATCTTTATCTTTAATTTATTGGTTTTGTTCTCATGGGGTGGTAACGGTGTGTATGCCCAAGTTCCGCAAAAAATCTCAGAAGAATACAGAACGTTGGATCGTGAATTGTATAAAGACGAGTGCGGTGGCATGTCATACGAAGTATTGCGGGGTAAATATTTGGAGAAACTTACTCGATTAAAAGAGCAAGCGGACGCTTTAATGAGTACTCGGAGCGGTGATGATAAAACGCAAGAGAAGAAAGAATTAGTGAAATGCCTGAAGAGGATGGAAAATGACGTTTTCAAACTGACGACTGCGCAGGAACTGCTAAAACAACCGCGTACAAAATTGGTGGCGGATAGTTTGAGGGCTACTACACAGGACTCTGAAGGTTATAAAAAGAGTTCTCAAATCATGGAAAATTATCAAAATACGCTGATACGGGAGGTGCTGAATCGTTACCCTGGAGAAAACAATGACAAGATTCGGAGAGCAGCGGTGGATTCCGTTTTCACTATCATGAGGGCTTTGCGCACCGTTCCTCGGAAACCTGTTAAAAAGACAATCAAATTATCGAACGGGATGATGAAGTCCCCCCATCCGGTGTATGCTATCTCTGCTTTGGGGATTGAATGAAGCGAGAAAGAGTGAAACGATGTTCGGTTAGTTTTAAAAAGGTCGTCTATTATTAGGATAGATGACCTTTTAATTTATAGCATATGAACAACTGTTTATGAAGGAAGATTCAGGCATGATTTATTTTTGAACCTCTTTGAATGATTATCGGACTTTTTATAAAGCCGTATATTAAAGATTTGGAACTTTTTGAATGATTAGAGTACCCGTTTCTCTATTATTTTTAAGAACTTTGCCATTGTGAATTAGTTCGATGACTTACGTTGGCTATAGATTTAAAGTTAATAATAAAAAAAAGAATAGACATGAATTACACAAAAATGAAATTTGGTTTAAAGAAAGGGATAGTAGGTGTATGCATCTTGGGAGCAATACTATTGTTTACTACCCCGCTTTCGGCACAAACGAATGGTAAATCCGGTAAAGGACTATACGAACTGTTTAGTACTAAACTGCCGGATGGGGCACAATGGGTAAAAGATAATAAGTATGTTCGGAAAGGAGGGTACTCAAAGAAGACGGAAAACTATATATATGTAGGAGCTGCTAAAAGTCCCGCAGAATTGACAGGTTTGTCTATTCCTATTCGGGAAAATCCGGGACCGGGAGAGTATCGTTATATTACTTTTGCCTGGGTGAAATGGGGTGGAGAGCAGATCGGAATGAAATTTCATGTTTCCGAAAAGTCAGTCAGTCAAAAAGGAAAGAAATATGATTTTACTTATATCGCCGGAGAACCAAAAGATTTGATAAACCAGTTGAAAGGTCTGGATCTTGGTGACAAGCCTGGACACTGGATGGTCATGACACGCGACCTTTGGAAGGATTTCGGTAACATTACGTTAACCGGAATGTCATTTATTTGTCCTGAAAGGCGTGATGCTGGTTTTGATGAAATTTTTTTGGCAAAAACACAGGATGATATAAAAAATGCTCCGAAAGTACTTCCGAGTGAAATTGCAACAGCCGTTCCGGCAGTGGAGGAAGATGATGAGTTGATGTATGATGAGGCTGCATCAGATAGTATTGCTGCTGATCAGGGGGTACAAATCGATTGGGGAGCACAGATTAAGGCAGGTGGTACAATGATGTATCCATTGTATTTGTTGGGACTGATAGCTCTTGTAATTGCAATTCAGAGACTGATAACTTCGCGTCAGGGTCGCCTGGCTCCGAAACCTTTGTGCAAAAGTGTCAATGAATGTTTGGCAAATGGGGATTTGAAAGGAGCATTGGCTGCTTGTGACAAGTATCCTTCTACGCTAGCGAACTCACTGCGTTTTATTTTTGAGCATGTAAAAGCCGGGCGTGAGGCTGTAAGCCAGACGGCAGGTGACATGGCTGCACGTGATATTCGTACACATTTGGCACGTATATATCCTCTTTCTGTTATCGCTTCACTGGCTCCGTTAATAGGTTTGTTAGGTACTGTGGTCGGTATGATTGAGGCGTTCGGCTTGGTTGCTTTATATGGTGATGAAGGTGGTGCTTCTATTTTGTCTGATTCTATCTCCAAAGCATTGATTACAACTGCTGCCGGTTTGATTATAGCTGCTCCTGCCATTGCTTTATACTTTATTATCAAGAATCGTATCATGCGTATGGCTTCACTGGTAGAGGTAAAAGTGGAAGAAGTGATTACCAAATTGTATCTGGACAACAAGGAGGAAAAGAATGAGACTGAATTATGATGAAGAGGACAAGGTAGAAGTGCAAATGTCTCCTTTGATAGACTGTGTATTCTTGCTGCTCATTTTCTTTTTGGTAACTACGATGATGAAAAAATGGGAAATGCAGATTCCGTTAACGCTTCCTACAATGACTTCAAGCCTTTCCACTACACGGGCAGGCGAGGAAGCGGTGATTATCGCAGTAGACGAAAAGAAGAATGTGTATCAGGTAGTAGGGCATGATGCCTATTCGGGGGAAAGTACTTACTTGCCTGTAAAAGATTTAAGCGCTTTTCTTTCTGAATTACGCAATAGTCGGGGAGTGGAAACAAATATTGATGTGACAGCCTATCGTACTGTACCGGTAAGTACAGTGATAGAAATATTCGACCAATGTCAAATACAGGGGTTTACACATACACGTGTACGCCTTGGAAGCAAACCTTATTAAGCCTATGAGACTATCATTATTTAATAACGAGGATGAACCGGAAGTTTCCATGTCTCCTTTGATTGATTGTGTGTTCTTATTGCTTATTTTCTTTCTGGTATCTACCATGACGAAAGTGAAAAATAGGGATATTCCCGTTGATCTGCCAACTTCACAATCGGCTGTTAAATTGAAGCCGGATGATAAGCAGGCTATTGTAGGGTTGGATGCTGATGGTAACTTTTATTGGGACGGGCAACCTTGCTCTACCAATTTTATGATGGAACAGTTACGGCAGACATGTATCACTGACCCGGGAAAGCGTATTCGCATTGACATGGACAGGCATACTCCGTTCGGACGTTTTGTAGAAGTGATGGATGCTTGTCAGTTTTATAACTTAACTAATATAGGAATCAGGACGTATGACGAAAACTACAACAGGGAGTAGCCGTCTGACGGTTATCCTATCATGGATGATAGCGTTGATTTGTTTTGTGGGCGGAGCACTCTGTATTTGGAAGATGCCGTCTCCGGATCAGGAGGCGATAGCTTTGCAAATGAAACAGCAGAAAAATCAAAAGTCCGGGAAGACTTTGACGGAAAAGGTAAAACAGGAACAGGCACAACGGGCATTACCTGCCAATTATGCCAGACAGTTGGTAGAACAGTCGGAAGTTTTGGTAAAGAAGAATCTGGAAGAGCAGGTGAAGAAGTTTCAAACGATGGCTGAAACAATGAGACGGCGTAAAGAAGATATGTTGGCGAAAGTGGAAAAAAGAAAATTGCCATGGGGAGCACCTGCTGATGCGAATGATACATCGAAAGCGCGGGCTATTCCTCGAGCGGGAAATCCGTCAGCCAATGCTTCTGTCGAAGAACTTTATGCTGTATTACGTGACTATGAGGCTGAAATCCAACAAAACCATTTGGCTGTGAGTGCTGCCAAACAGTCATTATCTAAGGGACAGTCGTTCCCTGAAGTGTATAGTTCTTTGAAAGCGGGTAATTCACGTATGCCGGGGTTTGATGAATTGATAAGGATGCAGTCAATA
>ERZ791731.92-NODE-92-length-59159-cov-4.91055_pt1 | contig 59159 bp, 40 predicted proteins | sample MGYA00509954_ERZ791731 | MGnify/ENA primary metagenome ERZ791731 (study PRJEB30046, sample SAMN00715134) | human gut metagenome | study: EMG produced TPA metagenomics assembly of the A metagenome-wide association study of gut microbiota in type 2...
AGCTCAGTCTCCTAAAGCAAATCTGAAAACAGATCTCGACTCACTGTCTTATTCTATCGGTATGGCTCAGACTCAAGGTCTGAAAGGTTATCTGACAGGTCGTCTGGATGTAGATACTGCATACATGGCAGATTTCATCAAAGGTTTGAACGAAGGTGCAAACAAGACCAGCAAGAAAGACATCGCTTACATGGCAGGTCTGCAAATCGGTCAGCAAATCAGCAACCAGATGATGAAAGGTATCAACCAGGAATTGTTCGCAGGTGACTCTACCAAGACTATCAGCAAAGACAACTTCATGGCCGGTTTCATCGCAGGTACTTTGGAAAAAGGCGGCATGATGACTATGGACGAGGCTCAGACTTATACTCGTACAGCTATGGAAACTATCAAAGCAAAAGCTCTGGAAGAAAAATATGCTGACTACAAAGCTGAAAACGAAAAGTTCCTTGCTGAAAACAAAACTAAAGAAGGTGTAAAAACAACTCCGAGCGGTCTGCAATACAAAGTTATCACTGAAGGTAAGGGTGAAATTCCTGCTGACACTTGCAAAGTGAAAGTGAACTACAAAGGTACTTTGATTGACGGAACTGAGTTCGACAGCTCTTACAAACGTAACGAACCGGCTACTTTCCGTGCCAACCAGGTAATCAAAGGCTGGACAGAAGCTCTGACTATGATGCCTGTAGGTTCTAAATGGGAACTTTACATCCCTCAAGACCTTGCTTATGGCGCAAGAGAATCAGGCAACCAAATCAAACCGTTCTCTACTTTGATTTTCGAAGTTGAATTGGTAAGCATCGAAAAAGATAAGAAATAAGAAAGTTTCTTTCTAAATAGAAAAAGGAAAGAGGTGCAAAGCGTTTGCCCCTCTTTTTTTTGCTTTTTCCTATTTTTTTTCTCGGAAAAGAAGAATAATTAAAATAAATCTCTATATTTGCTTACTATTTGATAACAACTGGAAATTATAATTTATTATTATGGAAAGAATAGACAACCTCGACAGGCAGATCCTAGAGATTATCTCCCAGAATGCCCGCATCCCTTTTAAAGACGTAGCAGCCGAATGTGGAGTGTCACGTGCAGCCATTCACCAACGTGTGCAAAGACTGATTGACCTAGGTGTCATTGTAGGCTCAGGTTACCATGTTAATCCGAAATCCCTTGGCTACAGAACTTGTACCTATGTCGGTATCAAGCTGGAAAAAGGCTCTATGTACAAATCTGTTGTGGCAGAACTTCAAAAAATTCCCGAAATTGTGGAATGTCACTTCACCACAGGCCCATACACCATGCTGACCAAGTTATACGCATGTGACAACGAGCACCTGATGGATTTGCTGAACAACAAAATGCAAGAGATACCGGGCGTAGTAGCTACCGAGACGTTGATTTCTCTGGAGCAGAGCATCAAGAAAGAAATTCCTATTCGCGTAGAAAAGTAAAATATGATGGAATTTCTAAATGAATATCACCTTGCAGGGTTATTCATCGGAATTTGCACCTTTTTGATTATCGGCCTTTTTCACCCTGTCGTGGTAAAGGCCGAATATTATTGGGGCACAAAATGCTGGTGGATATTTCTGATACTTGGCATAGCCGGCGTAATAGCTTCATTAAGCATTGATAATGTGATACTGTCTTCCTTGCTTGGTGTCTTCGCTTTCTCTTCCTTTTGGACGATCAAAGAGGTCTTTGAACAGGAAGAACGGGTAAAAAAAGGCTGGTTTCCCAAGAACCCGAAACGGAAATATAAGTTTTGAGAACAAAGAATAGCAGTTTTTTATCGAAAGGATTTGCATAATTCGACAGAAAATACTACTTTTGTCACCGCATCCAGTAAATGGATACATCGGGCTTTTAGCTCAGTTGGTTAGAGCAACAGACTCATAATCTGGAGGTCCTTGGTTCAAGCCCAAGATGGCCCACGAAAAGCTCCTGTAAGTGTTTCACTTACAGGAGCTTTTCTTTTATGCAATCCTATTCAATTCTTTTTTACCCTAATACCTATTAATATTGACTGAAAAGCTATAGTTAAAGTTTAACGGAAGTCTTTCAACTCTTCCTGCAATTTCTGGCGAGTAAAGAAGATACGGCTCTTTACTGTTCCCAATGGAAGATTCAGTTTATCTGCAATCTCTCGATATTTGAATCCGGCTACATGCATAGCAAACGGTACTCTATATTCTTTAGGCAAAGCGTTGACTACACGGCGCATCTCTTTTAGGTCATAAGCACTTTCTGTACTTTCATATGCGGAGTCCTGCGGCAGGTTGATATGATAAAGATTATCAGTCTGATCAACAAATGTCTGATCGCGTACAACCTTACGATAATTATTAATAAAGATGTTACGCATGATCGTGTACATCCATCCTTTAAAATTTGTGTCAGGGGTATATTTATCTTCGTTGTCCAATGCCTTTAATGAGGTTTCTTGTAACAGATCGTTTGCTTCTTCACGATCGGTCGTCAGTTTATATGCGAAACGAAGTAATTCTTCCTGTACTCCTACCAGGTCTTTTTTGAAGCTTAAACTTTTCATATGCGTTACTTTTAATGTGTAAATACTCGTCGTAATAATTTTGATGGTGCAAGTTTACGGGATTTCAACAGAAGTGACAGGTTAAGAACAAACATTGTTTAGGGGAAAATCTATCAGCGGATAGTTTTTAGGTCATTTTAGATAGATTTTAGGTGGTATTTGGGTTGTTTCGGAATAAAAAAAATCCCATTTTGATGTCACACCTGACTCAAAATGGGATAACACAAACAAAACAAACAATATTAGCGATTTTCACAAACAGCTGTACCTTATATTTTAAAATTCATAAGACTTATTTAGATTATGTCGCCAAAACATTTTTATAGGAACAAAAGTATTACTTTATTGCAATATGAGACACAGGATTTAAGAATAGTTATAAAGAATAATTGTTTTATGTGTAAATAATGGTATCAGGATATAAAGAATTATTTTTAATACCTGTTTATAACAATCCATAACAGGCTCATTTCTTGAAAGTTTCTTCTTTTTCAGCGTTTGAGTAAGATAATTCCCGCATAACTTCTTTCCTTACAAGAAATAAATTTCTATATTTGGGCAATAAGCAACCAAATACCTATTTATTCAACTATGGCTGATACAATCTCTTATCAATATGCCGCTCCTTCCGCATTGCAACGCTCTGCCGACCAGGACGAACTATTCCTCGCCAAATACAGCGAAATTGAGAAAAAAGACGCTCCCTGTTTCTTCTGGGGGAAGTTGACACAACCTTATATGACAGCACGCTGTCTCATAGCCTTATCCAACGTAGTGCAGTCCAGTTTTAATCTGACACCTGCCCAACTTTCGATGCTGAAAGACCCGATTGTGACAGCAGGCAACAACCGTCTGCGCTTTGAAGGCTTTTCCAACTGTGCAGGCGTATATGCCAGAGTCGATGTGCTCCCCGATGGGCACGACGGGGAATTTCTGGAGAATGGAACGACGAATGTAGACTTCAATGCAGGGATGATTTCCGCTTTAGGGGGTATCAGGAGGCAAGAGAAAGTGGTGATGTCGGTCGGCCCGAAAGAAGTGGGACTATATAATAAAGGTGAGAAAGTGATAGAACGCAAAGTTCCTCTCCCCGTGAAATGGATAAAGGGACTGACTACGGTACAAATCTATCAATCCGCAGCCGAACGGCTCTATTCTTTCAACCGCATACAGACTTTACAACTCTTTCAGACTCTACCGAAAAGTACCGTAAAATGCGACTATTATTTAGTAGTCCGTGGTCAAAAACCCGCCTTTTCACCGGTGAAAAGTCTGAATTCCGTATGTATCGGCGGACTTCATCGCTTGCGGTTGCTTGAGCCTTTACTTCCGTTCGCTGACGAGTTAAGAGTCTTTGTCCACCCCACCATGCAATCGACCACCTGGCAACTCTATTTCGGCCCGGTTCGTTTCAGCCTTTCTCTCTCGCGGGAATGCTGGCGCGGTTTCTCCGGAGAAGGAGCCGCTTTGGATGCCCTGCTCGAAGACATTCCGGAAAGATGGATAGAAGCCATGGACAAATACAGCTATGCCAATCAACAGTTCAATCCTACTCTTTTTGCTATTGAGGAACATATCGACCTGGATAGGGTGGATTCCCTTTCGGCACGATTGGCGGCTATGGGACTACTAGGATTCGATTTGGATGAAAACAGCTTCTTTTATCGCCGTCTGCCTTTCAAGACCGAACGGATTATGAGTCTCAATCCCCGAATGATAGCTGCGGAGAAACTTCTGGAAGAAGGGAAAGTCGAAGTTATATCCAATGACGGAAACCGGGTGGAAGCCCGTGTCGCAGGCAGCGGCGGAGTAAGACATACCGTCATTTTAGACAGAGAGAACGAAAAAGAGCGTTGTACTTGTACCTGGTTCAGCAGTAACCAAGGCGAACGGGGAGCTTGCAAACACATTTTAGCAGTAAAGAAATCAGCACAATGGAAGAATTAAAACATGAATTGGAGAAGCTGTCCAAGGCTTACAAAGATACTCCGGAGAAAGAAGAAAAGGTATTGATTCCTTTTATCAAGAAATTATTGGAACTCCCGATGAAGGAACGACGTAAGTTACTACCCGTCATACGGGACTTGCAATGGATAAAAGGCAAGTTTTCAGGTTTCAGCAGTCAGACGTTTTGCAGCCATGACAGGGTGCGTTTCCTGGCGGCTGTCCAATTCGTATGTGCCAACAAGAAAGAAATGGATATGGCATACAATATAAACTTCGACCTGATATGCAAACTACTTCCACTCTATTGCCCCACCTGGCTCACAGACTTTATCAACGATGACAAAAGCTGGAACAATTTCGGCCTTGGCTACGAAGATCTCATATCACTCATGGATATGGGGTATCTCAAGGAACTTGCTCCGAGCCGTATTGCACACGTACTCCCTGGATGTATCCGTATAGCAACTGGTGACCCGAAAAAGAAAGATTCTTTCGACAGCAATTTGTTACTCAAACGCGACATCATACTGAAAGAACATATATGGGCTATTTTTGAACACGACTCCTCCGTCAGTTATCAGGACGAGAGCGCCAAGAACGCCTACAAAGAAGGAATCACGACACGGGACGAAAGTATCAGCACCGCTCTCTACCGTTTCTCCCTTGACGGGCATATGGACAGAAACCGTTTACTGAAAGAAACACTCGCCACATTCCACCGGAACTTTAAGAAAGACATGGCAGGATGGTTTGCCGGATTCTTCGAGACGTTGCAACCCACCACCGACGAACTGTTATCCTTGCAAGAAGAGATGATGCAAGTATTCACCTCTTCCTACACAAAACCGATGAATGTAATGCTGCAACAATTCAAGAAGATTGCGGCTGAAAAAGGATTCTGCTATCAGGAGTTCGTAGAACGGGCAACCACTCTTTTCTTTTCGAGCCCCAAAAACTCGCTGCTCACCATTCATGCCATCTTCGAGAAAATCGCCGCACAGCACCCCGAAATGAGAGAAACATGCTGCATCACCCTCTGCCAGTTATTCCTGAAGAAAGACGAAAGCCTGCAAAAGAAAGCTGCCGGCTTTATCTCAAAATACGGCGATGCTTCCTCGTCCGTTCTTCAAGAAACGCTACAATCCTATCAACCGGAAATGTTTCAAAGCGTGCAAACAACTATCGCCACTTTCAATACACAATCCACAGACAATGCACAATCCATAGGCAAGACAAACAACACAGAAACAGCCTATATAGAAGCTGTAAATACAGAAACAACCACAACAGCCGCAGATTTCCTTTCCGAGGAACCATCTACAGAAACCATCCGCATTTGCCGGGAAGACAACCGCATCCCGTATCCTGCCAACAAAGAAGATTTCCTGTTCCAGCTCAGCCGCTTGTTCGACATGGAAGAGAGCTGGGAGACGGACACCACGATTGCGGCCATCATCGCTTTCCATCCCCAACTGGACGAAGAAGATTTCAGTCGGATGGAGCCCATATTCCAACGGGCAGCGAACATCGTAGCCAGCAGTTGGATGCCCTACGAAGACCTTCTTGCCACCTTCCTACTGGAGTACCAACGCTTATGGGCACAGGCAGACACTACTCCCCAGGGATTCCTGCGCAATATGTTCACCCGCCTGGAAGAAAAGCTAAAAGGAATAGATTCAAACAGGGGCGCTTATGACGAACGCGCCTTCAAACGACTTGCCGACTGGAAACCGGGGTACAGTAACGCAACCTGCTTTATTCCTTTCAAAAAGTTATGGATAGACGTCATCTGCCGAATCAAAGACGGTAATACGCTTCCCCTGCTTTCTGCTCCGACCCACACTCCGGCATACATACAGGCAACAGAACTTATACAGCGGCTTGCCGCCTATCAGAAAGCAGGCACAAAGCCCAATACATGGGATTTCCAACTGGCTATCGCCCGCTGTGCCATGAAAGACAAAGAAGAAGCCATCGCCACTGCCCGGCAATTATTGAAAGACGAGTACCTGCATCTTTTCCTCTTCCTGCTGAATGAAGACACTCAACCCGAGCCGCCCTACAACCATCAGCCCGCGTGGATAACGGCCGGACTAGTAAAAAGCCCGGAAACAGAATTCAAAGCATTCAAATCCTTCTCCTGTAACACATTACCCCACAATTATCTGTCAGGGGATTACGGATGGAAAGAACCGAAACCGAAAGAGAATGCATACGAGACAGACAAACACTTGCAACTGGAGTTCTACAAATGGCACGAATATGCCGAGCGAAACAGCCATCAATTATGGCAGGAACATCTGCTTATCAACAGTAAATACAACATGGATGATTCCCGCTACATGGAACCGCTGCTATGCTGCTTTCCCAACCGTCCGGAGCCGTTAATCGCACAAATCATCACCTGCTATATGTCTTTCGGCACTCCACAGGAAGACAGCAAACGCAGCATTGCCCACGCTCTGCGCATGCTTCTCTCCTTCCATTGCCCGCTCAGGGAAATGAGTTTGCTGTTACTAGGCGGCTCACTGCTCTTTGCTGACAAAACAGTCCGTTCCTATGCAGCAGAATTATGGGTGGAAGGGCTCACTGCCGGAAGAATAAACAACCGCCGTGTAGGAGAAATCCTCGCCCGCCTTGTCTGCATGGAACTTGCACCGCTGAAACGCTTCACCACACAAGTGTACGAAAGCATGTACAAGCGAAGCAACTTCCACAACCGCCAACTGGAAGAACTGCTCACCGTATTTATCTGTGGATTGCCCGACAAACCCGTCACCGGACTCAAACAGCTACTCGAACTCCACCTCGAACTGCTGTCCAACAACCACAGTAAAGTTACGGACGAACAACTCCGCCAACGCCTGCAGGAGTGGACGGCAAGCAGCAACCTGAAGAAAGTGACAACTGCACTGAACAACCTCTAAAAATCCCTACGATTATGACCATAGAAGAACGCCTCAACGAAATAGTAGAAAAACAACAGGGTGATGCCATCATCCCCTTTCTGCAAGGATTAACGCAGGAAGAACGAAGAAGTCTCGTCCCCTGCCTCAACAAACAGGAAGAGCATTATAATAAGTTTGTCCAGCTAGAGCCAAACACATACGGTACACGCGCCACTCCCGAACAACATCGTATCCTCAACCTTACCGCCCTCGTCATCTATTCTCAGAAAGAATATAGCAAATATTATTGGAGTATAAATGTCGAACGGCTGAATGAATTGATTTCGTGGCACATCCCTTCCTGGCTGAATACCTTCTTCAAAGAAGGTGAAGGAAAAGATTCCCGCGGATTCTATAATATGGATTATGAGATACTAATGGACTGGTTGGAACAGGGAATTCTCACTGTCAGCCCAACACCACAGACCATAGTAGGCTATCTGGTGAACTATATTAACAACACCAGCATATTGCAAAAACGGGAAATTACATTGAAAGAGCACATTTGGTACCTCTTTGAATACGACTGTGGACAAAACTGGATGGATAACCGAAATGGCGGTTCCCCCTACTATCCCTACAGATACCTCATCGAAAATGGACTGCTGAACCGTATGCGCGTACTGAAAGAATCCCTGCTTGCCGTCAACCGGAACATGAATAAAAACCTGTGCAGTTGGTTTGCCGGCATGTTCGAAGCACTCGCTCCCAGCGTAGAGGAACAATTGGAGTTACAACCGGAACTATTTGCCGTCCTGTCGTGCCCCCACAGCCGTCCGACAAATATCATACTCAAATTGCTGAAGAACCTGTGCAGTCACCCCCAATTCCCGACAGAAGAATTTCTGAACCAGACTTCCGTCCTGTTTGCTTCGGACGTAAAGGCAGTCCATCAAAATACGTTGGCCATCCTCAACAAGCTGGCGAAAGAAAGAAAAGAATACTGCGACGCCATCTGCTGTGCCGCCGCACAAGGGCTAATGAGCCGTGAAGAATCTATCCAAAGTAAAATAGTAAAACTGATTCAGACCTACGGAGACACAGAATCGGCAACATTGAAAGAAGCCCTTTCCGTTTATGTAGATACCATGTTGACCGGCATCAAACAAGAATTGAAACCTTATCTGGAAGGTAGCTCCTCTGACATCACCCCGGCAAACCCGACAACCAACAATGCTTCCTTTATCAGTGAATCCTATGAGCCTATCCCGCCCATCATCAGCGAAGAGAACCGGATACCGGAAATCACCTCTACCGAAGACCTGATATTTTTAGCCAGCCAAGTGTTGGAAGTAAACGAAGTGTATCACTTCGAACAATTTATCAGTTCGCTGATACAATGGGACGACCAACTGGAAGCCGGGCAAGTCCCCCAATGGACGCCCATTTTTCAACGTGCCTATAAACTAATTCTAAGCGGTGGGAATTCCCGCACCGGTATATTGGACGATATGATGGCAACTTTCCTCATCGACTATTCCAAGCTACTAATCAGACGCTTCCCTGAAGAAGGGAAAGAGCTGAAAGTCTTGCACGAGAAAATGGTGCAGAAAGATGAAGTACAACGAGGACATTGGGGATTCTGCAATTTACAATCGCTTACCATCCGAAAAAAAAGAAATAAACAAATAGAGCACCGCGTGCACAGGCAATTACTATGTCATACCTTAGATATGCTTGAAAGCAACAAACCCCGCCTGCCGTTGCTTTCCACGCCTACGCATATACCCATGTTTATCGACCCGGCAATCCTCATACAAAGATTGAAGCAATATCAACAGGCAGATGTCGAGCCTAATAGTCAGGATATGCAAATAGCACTGTCGCGTACGGTACTGGATGAAACCACCGCTCAACTACTCTCCACCATCACTCAGGAACTGGAAGGAGAATACCGGAATCTGCTTCTCTTCCTGTTCGGAGAGAAAGAGTCTGCGCCCCAGTCCCCCTTTACGCATCCGGCATGGTGGATGACAGCAGGACTTATCAAATCACCGGAAACGGCCTATCCCGAATTTAGGGACTTCCCCTACAACGAAAGTCCACGTGAATTTCTGACTGGAAACTTCGCATGGAAAACGTATCTGGAATCTCATTCATATATAGATTACACCAAGAAAGTGGTAGAATGGACTTCCTCTACAATCAGCATTCATCTTCCGGAAGGACAGAACGTCCGAATCATCAATAAAGGGAAATATAACGAGAGAGCAGAGTATCACCCGCGCACTCCACATCCGTTGCTGGTAGAAATATATTATCCTCAGGGACAGTATTTCGACGAAATATCAAAAGATTTGCCGCGTCTGTTATGGCTGGCACCCAATACGCCGGAGCCATTATTAGCATGGTGCATCTGCCAAGCGATATACGACCCGATGTTAAATGAAGTAAGAGAGGTCAACGTGACCCGGACTACGATAGCAACATTCCACCAGTTCAGGCACACATGGCACGAGATTTCTTATCTTCTGGAAGCCAGTTGTATGTTAGTGGCCGACAAAACCAGTCGTGCCTATGCTGCCGAAATATGGATAGAACGTGCAAACACAGGATGCATGGACAGCTCACGCATAGGCAGGATTCTAGGCTCGCACCAATGCACTGGATGGGGCCCTCTGAAAAGATTAACCGACCTGATACAGCAACAGATGATGAACGTCAGTCCGCTGCACAACCGGGAATTGGAGAAACTGCTTGTCGCACTACTCGCCGAACTTCCTGAAAAGCCTGTCAAGGATTTAAAGAAGCTATTGGAAATCTATGCGGAAATACTTTCTATCAATAACAGCAAAGCGGAAGATGAACGTGTCTTGCGTCTGCTGAATGTATGGAAAGGAGTAGCCAACCTGAAAAAAGCAGTTATGAATATCAAATGCTAAAAGCAAAAAAGAGTACCTTTGCCATCGAAAAAACAAAAGTACAATGAGATTTCTGAAACACTGTCTGCCTGCTTTTTGTGTTCTGCTGATGTGGTGTTCCTGTATTTCCGGGACAAAGGAAGGAAAGGATTCCACAAAAGCAGGGACTGAATATATAGATACCGTACAAGTCTGTGAAGCCGTCCTTCCCGCCCCGCAACCGGAGAAAAGTCCGATGGCTCGCTATATGGACTCTTTAGGACTGGTAGACGTGACCGAACTTGACAGCAGTCTTGCCGTGAAGCTGATGTACACACAAGCGGATAATTTCACAGGAGAGGTTCTTTACGATGATTTATCGGAAGCCTATCTGCACCCGGATGCGGCACACGCTCTTGTAAAAGCACAAAGAGCATTGAAAAAGCTGCATCCGTCGTATAGTCTCCTTATTTATGATGCCGCACGCCCGATGTCCGTACAAAAAAAGATGTGGAATGTAGTGAAGGGAACAGCTAAATACAAATACGTCTCCAATCCGAACCGTGGCGGTGGGCTCCACAATTACGGACTGGCAGTAGATATCAGTATCCAGGACTCTTTAGGCCAACCACTGCCCATGGGAACGAAAGTAGACCACCTGGGTGCAGAAGCTCATATCACACAGGAAAGCGAACTGGTACGTAACGGAAAAATGAGTGAAACAGAACGGCAGAACCGGATACTGCTGCGAAAAGTAATGAAAGAAGCCGGATTCCGTGCATTGCCCAGTGGGTGGTGGCACTTCAACTTTTGCAGCCGGGACGTAGCCAGACAGAAATATAAATTAATACCATAAACCGCTACTTAACGATTCATCGTACTATCACAATAACGTAATAACACCCTTATGGAAATCTCCCCCGAAACTCAACAATTCATCCGCGAACACCTATCGGACAATGTACGCACCCTGGCTCTGCAAGCTAAAAAATATCCGGATGTGGATATGCCGACTGCCATCACTCAAATTGCAGGACGACAGACCGCCGCCGAAAAAATCCCATCGTGGAAGGAGATAGAAGATATATGGTATCCGAAACATTTGTCATTGGAACAATGCTCTTCGGAAATCACCGCCCGCTACAAGGCAAGTCTCCTGCAAGGCGAATCCCTGACTGACCTTACCGCAGGATTCGGAATAGACTGTTCTTTCCTTGCTGACGGATTCAAATCAGCCACCTACGTAGAACGTCAGAAAGAACTTTGCGAAATAGCGGCACATAACTTTCCCATACTCAACCTGAACCATATTACCGTCAGAAATGAAGACGGCGTAGCCTACCTGCAAACAATGTCTCCCGTAGACTGCATCTTCCTCGACCCCGCCCGCCGCAACGAGCATGGCGGCAAAACCGTAGCCATCTCCGACTGCGAACCGGACGTAGCCGAGCTGGAAGAACTTTTACTAAGCAAAGCCAACCGGGTAATGGTCAAACTCTCCCCCATGCTCGACCTTTCATTGGCATTGAAAGAACTGCGACATACACAAGAAGTCCATATTCTGTCCGTCAATAACGAATGTAAAGAACTGCTGCTATTACTCGGACAAGAGCCGCCGGCAGAAGTCCCAATCCACTGCGTGAACCTCTCCACAAAAGGAGAACAGGAAGAACAACACTTCGTATTCACCCGTGAACAGGAGCAGCGCAGTGAATGTACCTACACGGATACATTAGAGAACTACCTGTATGAGCCGAATGCATCCCTTCTGAAAGCCGGCGCTTTTCGCAGTATCGCCGCAAGCTATCCGGTAAAGAAACTGCATCCCAACAGCCATCTTTATACTTCCGATACGCTGATTAGCGGCTTTCCCGGAAGAATCTTCCGTATCGTCAACCAATGTAGTTTTAATAAGAAAGAAATAAAAGAAAGCCTGGCAGACCTTAAGAAAGCGAACCTCACCGTCCGCAACTTTCCGGCTACCGTGGCTGAACTACGCAAACGCATCAACCTGGCAGAAGGGGGAGATACCTACCTATTTGCCAGCACATTAAATAATGGGCAAAAAATTCTGCTCCGATGTGAGAAAGCTTGAGATATTTACTACTTTTGTAACAAACTAACTATCTGAACTAATTTCACATGAATCAAGCACAACTAAAAACGGTTTTAATAATAATCGTGCTAGCCGCCTGCCATGGTACACTTTTCTCGCAGAGAAATTTCGAGAGACATGAATTCTCCTTCCATGCCGGATACGGTAATATGTTCAAAGGAACTCCCACACTGACCATGAGTACCCACAGTTACCAACGCAAGCTTGCACAAGGTGTCACCTGGGACGGGCAGTACCACTTCCGCCCTCTCAAACGTTTCATCTTCGGGGCAGTCTATACCGGATTCTCTTCCAAAGGCAGCCATCCCGAAGGAAAAGACCATTTATTGATTCATTTCATCAGTCCCCAAATCGGAATGTGCAACGCCAATACCAGGCATTGGCAGATTCGTGGGGGAGTAGGGCCCGGCGTACTCTTTTTACGGAACAACAGCGAGGTATTTGGCAAAACACGGAGAGTGAAAGCCAGAAGCATCGGTTTTCTAATCAACAGCAATGCCACCTACAAACTGACTTCCAACCTGGGGCTCGGAGTAGGAGTGCAATACCTGTTCAGCGGACTTGTCAGGATGAAAACTCATTATCACGGAGAAACGACCATCGTCAGATTTGATGAAAACCATGACGCCAATCTTTCCCGCCTGAATCTCACTGCGGGATTATCTTATTATTTTTAACCTTAACTTCAATGAAAATGAAAAAATATATACTCATTCTTTTCTCTATTGTCAGCCTTTGGAGCTGTACGGAAGACAACACTGTCGATATCACAGTAATGCCGCCTGCCACAACCACAGGTGCCAACACATTCGGATGCCTTGTAGACGGCTGGATTTATGTGGGCGGACGATATCTGGGCTGGGCCCCTTCACCGCTATGGACGCACGATTCGTTCTTCTATTCCAAAAACGAAGAAGAGGATAAACTATCCGTTTCAGTCAGGACAAAGGAAGACGGTTTCTGCATAAAATTCACAATCTTAGCTCCCAAAGAAGGAGAAGAGTCCGTCATCACCAATGTAAAAGCCGGAGAGGAAGAACTGGAAGACGGGACAGCCTTTATAAGCCGCTTTGACACAAGCGCGAAAATAATCAGCGCGACATTCGGCAATGGCAGCAGTCTGACCAACGGACGTTTTGATGTTCATTACGCCACACCCGACAGTAATGAATATCAGTAAAAGCAACACACAACATCAGGTGTCTCTCTCCTGTAATGGAAGAGACTCCTTTATGGCTTTTCAGTAGTCTCCCCTTGTCCCGCCTTATTCACAGGATTACCGTTTCTCCAATCATCCTTAGGCATTGTCGTCGCATTTCCGTCCCGTACAGCCATGTAATGCGGTGACATGATTTCAATCCCCGCTTCATTGAATTTATCCTGTATATTCTGATGCAAATCCGAATAAATTTGCGCCATCTTATCCGCCTCTTTGATATAGGCATTAATCTGATAGACCGGATACCAGTCACTCAAAGACGTTTCCAACACGAAGGGGTGCGGGTCGTCCACCACTCCGGGAGTATTCAACGCAGCATCAATCAATATCTGATTGACTTGCCGCCACGGAATGTCATATCCGATAGACACTTCCGAATGGATAATGAGTCCGTACTCGCGTGCCGAAGTGCTGTAATTCACGGTATGCGAAGACATGATAAACGAGTTGGGGACAGTGACCACCTCATTTTTCGGTGTACGGATGCGGGTGACAAGCGGTGTTTTCTCAATAATATCTCCGGTAGTATCGTTCAATTTAATCCGGTCGCCCATCTTGAACGGACGCATATAGGTAATCACCAGTCCGGCAATGATATTACCGATAACCGTGCTTGAACCGAGCGAAACAATCAATCCGACAAAAACGGAGATTCCCTGGAACACACCGGAACTAGCCCCCGGCAAATAAGGGTAAATCATCGCAATCATAAATGCATAGAGCAGGAAACGGATGATATGGAAAGTCGGCATCGCCCAGTCCGGATAGAAACCGTTGATTTTGAGACGTCCAGCTTCCACTTCACGCGCCAGATAAAGTACCAGACGCACCAGATACTTCACCGCATACCAAATAACAATAATAGTAAACAACTTGGGAATATAATCCACGATACCTATAAAAATATTCTTAATCGGATTCCATATATATCCCAGCAAGCGATATGCCAGCCCTTCTGTCTGCGGAAATATGATAAAAATAAGAGGAACAGTGAACAGCAGTTGCAACGCCATCAGGATATACCGCCCTACACTAGCGAGAAAGACCAGCAGATTGGCTTGCTTCTGTGTATCAAGCAATTCATATCCTTGAATGGAGACAGGCTTTATCTTCGTATCCTTCAAACGCAGGATGCGTGCTTTCACTTTACGGAACAACCAGTTCGTGAGACGGAAAAGTAAATACTGACCGACAATCACCAACACGAAATAAAGAATCCGCTTTACCATCCGCCAGATGCTATGTTCAGCCTTCATCTCATGCAGTTTGGAGACAACATTCTCCCGTCTCTCTTTGGCTAGAGAGTCGCGGGAAACCCCTTCCCACAATGCATCCTGGTCTGTGAGTGAAAGCAACACCTTATTGCCATACATCAAATCGGAGACAATATCCGAATGGTCGATAGAAACGGAATCGGGACGGAGATTGAAGCGTTTTCCCAGTTCCTCAACTGCCGCACCTGTCATTTGCGCCCGTTGCTGGGGAGTATATCCGCCACGTTTGGTAAAAAGATAGAATAAGGTATCGCCATCCGCCACTACAGGTATTCCCTTCGTGAACTGGCGCAAAGAATCAATGCGCTGTCGTTGCTGTGCGTATTTCACGGAATCGGCGGTAGCCATCTGGAGTTTCATTTGCTCCATCTCCATACGCATATTCGCTTCATTGAGCCGGGCTTCTTCCAATGTCTTTTGCAAATTTGCCACATAAGCCGAGTCCGAATCCCGCTTCAAGGCGGGATGTGTCTCGGCTATGGTATCTCCGGCAAATATCTTTTTAACAGCTTGTTCCAACTGTGCCTGCGCCCCCATTGCAAAGGAAGACACCAGCAACACCAGTACTAATCTTTTTATTCTATTTATTTCCATATCCTTTTATTCTCAGATAGTGAATGAAGGTTAATCTATTTTTTAATTAAAACAGAGCAAACATACGGATTGTTTTTGACATATCAACTCCCAAAATGATTATCTTTGCCACCAAACGGAAAAAATTATGAATATATTGTTTCTTATAGGAGGACTTATCCTCATTCTTTTAGGAGCTAACGGATTGACGGACGGCTCGGCTTCAGTAGCCAAACGCTTCCGCATCCCGCCCATCGTCATCGGACTTACCATTGTCGCATTCGGTACTTCCGCCCCGGAACTGACAGTCAGTGTCGCTTCCGCCCTCAAAGGCAGCGCGGACATTTCCATAGGCAATGTGGTGGGTAGTAATATCTTCAATACATTGATGATTGTAGGTTGCACCGCCCTGTTTGCCCCGATTGTCATCACCCGGAATACGCTAAGAAAGGAGATACCGCTCTGCATCCTTTCTTCTGTCGTCCTGTTGGTCTGTGCCAATGATGTCTTTCTTGACAAGGCTTCAGAAAACATCCTGAACAGAGTAGACGGTTTATTATTGCTTTGTTTTTTCGCCATCTTCATGGGATATACCTTCGCCATTGCCCGTACTCCTTCCACGCCTGTGGCAGGTGATGCGCAGCATCCCGCTCCCCCTACCGAAGAGGACGACATCAAATTGCTTCCCTGGTGGAAATCCGTTCTTTATATTCTTGGCGGGCTCACCGCACTTATTTATGGCGGGCAATTATTCGTCAATGGAGCCACCGGTATCGCCCGCAATCTGGGTGTAAGCGAATCCATTATCGGTCTGACACTGGTAGCCGCAGGAACTTCCCTGCCTGAACTTGCCACGTCCATCGTAGCGGCACTGAAGAAGAATCCCGAAATTGCCATCGGAAATGTTATCGGCAGCAATCTCTTTAATATCTTCTTCGTACTGGGATGCAGCGCCAGCATTACCCCGCTCCGCCTAAGCGGAATCACCAACTTCGACTTATTCACGCTGGTAGGTTCATGTGTCCTGCTTTGGTTCTTCGGGCTATTCTTCGCCAAACGGACGATTACGCGGATAGAGGGAAGTATTTTGGTACTTTGCTATGTGGCATATACAGCGGTACTGATTTATAATACATAAAATTAGAAAAGCTTCCGGCATGACTACCGGAAGCTTTTTCATTCATACTAACAAATTTGAAACGAACCTTATTCCACCTCAACATCAGTTAAGACATTCACGCCATATTTTCCATCTTCAGACACCCACCAGGTAGTATCACCGTTTGCGCAATGGATAGCATACCGGGGATTATATTTCAACCTGTCCGACTCATCCGGTATCCACAAACCCAGTTTATACTCTCCGGGCACAACTGAATCCGGCAAATCAAGGGATAAACCGATGGAATGTGTCAATGATGTATAGGTAGTATCACCCAGTTGATACGGTTGCCAGTCCAACGGATTGGCTTCAGTCAGAAATTCCGTAACTTTTCCTTGATTATCAATCAATACAAAATAAACAGGGTGTTCTCCAAACACAGTAGCAAAGCCTCTGTTTACCAAGTTCAGTTTCAACTGGTTTTCTTTTCCGGCTTGCAGTTGGTTCGGTAACTGAAGAGATTGCAACTCAATACGGTAACCCAAATGATCACGTATATAATCGAACATATTACGCTCCACTTTCGTTCCGTCCTGCTTTTGGAAATAACTGTCCGACACAGGCATATGATGCTGACGAAGGGAATCTTCCGTTATCATCGTTTTCTTCCAGACTATCATGGAATATTCGGGTGGATTATTCTCGTCAAATCTGTTATTGGGATGCTGTTCCTTATAATTATGGATAATGCTCAAGGAAGTATAATGCTGAAGGAACAGGCGTCTTGCCGCTTGCAGACCGTCAATAATCCATCCGGCAGAAGGGCTGTCAGGGTCTGCACCTACGCTCCAGAATCCCCAGGGAAGTTCTCCGTCCACTACGAGATAAGGCGATTCCGCCACAATCTGGTCGAACTTGGCAGTTCCTTCGTGCATATCGGCATCCCATCTGTCGGGACGTATGACAATAAAATCATCGTGGAACGAAAGCCGTTTATATAATTCCGGTTTATCCTTCAGCAGGTTCTTGAATTCAGGAAGCCTCACTTGTACGTTTCTTTCTTCGGGGACTACTGAAAGCAGCTTTTCCAATACCGCAGCCTTTGTCTCTTCCGAGTTTTCCAATCCCTGGATAGAGCTATGCCATTCGCCCCATGCACCAATCATTCCGGCTTGCACTACCAAAATCAAGTCTTTGTTTTTCTCCAAAAAAGGTTTCAACTGCTCCAAATGTTCCAGTATCTGTTCTCCGGTCGGCCCTGCGGCAGCCCTTCCCATAAAATCCCTTTCATAGGCAAAACGCAACACAGCTTTCTTTCCCTGTTTCTGTAATTCGTCAAAATACGCCTGCATGGTTTGGAAATTCTCTTCTGACAATTTCTCACCTATCAGATAAGTGAGATAGAAATAACTTTGGGCAAGCGAGACACTATCCGCCACATACTTTTCCGACAGCTCCAGCAACTCTTTTGTAGGAGTATCTTTCTCATGCAGCACATCTACCGCCGTCTCCAGTCGGAATCCTCGTCCGGGATTATAGAGTCCGTTTTCACCATGCGTGTCATCTACACAGATTCCGCGAAACTCGACCGTCCGCCGGGAATCACCGCAACCGCTTGCCATCAAGGCAAACAAAGCAGCCATCACACTGCCATACATCCAATTCTTCTTCATAGTAATATTTCGTTTGCCGGCAAATATATAACAAATCGGGATATAACGCCCCGTTGCAAGTCATTTCGCACAGTAAAGTATCAGTTTCGGATAAAAAAAGCAAAAGTATTAGATAATGCTAAGATTGTATTTGTCCCGCCGACGGAATTGCCCTACCTTTGCCTTTGTCTCAAAAAAAATTGTCTCAATAAAGAAAGTAATACATGAAAAAACAGAATTGGCTACTCTTGCTTATCATTCTCCTGCTTCCGGCAGAAAGTATCATTGCTAAAAAGAAAGCGGAAAAAAGCGACAGGGAAATCTGGTGTGAAGTAATGTACCGGATGGCTGTTCCTGTACTAAGCAACATGAGCGAAGGCCGGTTGAAACAGAACATGCTTGTAGAACTAAGCCCGATGTGGGATGGCCGCAATAAGGATGTCACTTATATGGAATGTTTCGGACGGCTGATGGCGGGACTGGCTCCGTGGTTATCATTGCCTGATGATGACACAGCCGAAGGAATCCGACGCAAACAGCTTCGGGAATGGGCTTTGAGCAGTTATAAACATGCTGTCGACCCTTCTTCAGCGGATTATCTGCTATGGCGTCAGGAAGGACAGACATTGGTCGATGCAGCCTATATCGCAGAGAGTTTTCTAAGGGGTTACGATGCCCTATGGCTTCCTCTGGACAGCCTGACCAAGCAGCGTTATATCAATGAATTTATCCAACTCAGACGAGTTGACCCGTCATACAGCAACTGGTTATTGTTCAGCGCAACTGTCGAATCGTTTCTTCGAAAAGCAGGTGCGAACAGCGACACCTATCGTATCAGCTCCTCTTTACGAAAGATAGAAGAATGGTACGTAGGTGACGGCTGGTATTCGGACGGCCCCCACTTTGCGTTCGACTATTACAATAGTTTCGTGATACACCCCATGTATATAGAAGCCTTGGAGATATTCACCGAAGCCGGCAAACATAAAAAGATATGGAATATGCCCGGCTGCAATTACCACACAGCGATAGCACGGGCACAACGCTTCGGAATGATTCTCGAACGGCTTATTTCCCCGGAAGGAACACTGCCCGTCGTCGGACGTTCCATCACTTATCGCACAGGCTCTTTGCAGACACTTGCATTACTTGCCTGGCGAAACTGGCTTCCCGAAGAACTGTCAAACGGACAAGTACGTGCCGGCATGACAGCCGTCATCAAACGTATGTTTGGAAACAACCGCAATTTCAACGAAAAAGATTTCCTCACGCTAGGCTTCAACGGTTCGCAACCCGGCATCTCGGATTATTACACCAATAATGGAAGCTTATATATGGCTTCACTTGCTTTCCTGCCATTAGGTCTTCCCGCAGACGCTCCCTTCTGGACAGATGCTTCACAGCCCTGGACTTCGAAAAAGGCATGGGATGGAGAGGACTTTCCGAGAGACCATTCTTATCATGAAGAGTAAGAAATAATCAGTTTCAAGAAAGAATCGTTTAATAACAGCCAACTCTTGACTTTTCCTTTTTTATTTCGTATCTTTGAAGAAATAAAAAAGAAGAAAAACAAGATGAATCATACAAATATCAAGACATAACGGAGTATCATCAAACATATATTTCCATATATAAAGGAATTGGAACGGGAGAAAATCAGCACTGATTTTCTCCCGTTTTGTATAGATAATTCACAAACAATCAAGAAATTCATCAAAAATAGTTTTTAATAAACTCGGATACCGTTTATAATAAACCCCTCAACTATTTATTAAAAACAACACTCGGGTTTATTATAAAACTGTAAAGATATTATCACTAGGAAGAAAGAGACTTATTCATATATGAACAAGTAAAGCCATAGAATAGTTAATATTGCATACAAACGGAGCATAATATTTTCCTTACAACACCGTCTTTTGAAAAAAAAGTATTAGTATCTGCTAATATTATATTTGCCTCTCTTTCAAAATAGTCCTACCTTTGCCTGTCAACAGCTACACGCTCTCGCCAAACAAACGAATAAAACATTAACCATTTAAATAAAAGTATCATGAATAAACAGATTTCATTAACACTACTTGCTACATTTGCCTTACTCTTCAGTCTCACCTTTTCCTGCAACGCCAAAGGAAAAGACAAAGCCAAACATGTTGTCCTCATCGGTCTGGACGGCTGGGGCGCATACAGTCTTCCGAAAGCGGATATGCCCAACGTAAAAAAACTGATGGAAGACGGCTCTTATACATTAAAGAAACGTTCGGCACTTCCTTCTTCAAGCGCCATCAACTGGGCATCCATGTTTATGGGAGCCGGGCCGGAACTTCACGGATATACCGAATGGGGCTCCAAAACACCCGAACTTCCGTCGCGTGTATTAAACAAGAACGGCATCTTCCCGACCGTATTCCAACTATTGCGTGACGCCCGTCCGGAAGCAGAAATCGGTTGTCTGTACGAATGGGAAGGAATCAAATATTTAGTGGACACCCTTTCTATGAGTTATCATTATCATGTGGCCGATTACAGCAAGACTCCCAAAGAATTGGGTGACATGGCATCCGCTTATATCAAGGAGAAGCATCCGGCTCTCGTTGCCATTTGTTATGACAGTCCCGACCATACCGGCCATACCGAGGGACATGACACTCCTGCATATTATGAGAAACTCAAAGAACTGGATACATACGTGGGCCAAATTGTCCAGGCAGTAAAAGACGCAGGAATCCTTGATGATACTATTTTCATATTGACTGCCGATCATGGTGGCATCAACAAAGGACATGGCGGAAAGACGATGCAGGAGATGGAAACTCCGTTCATCATTTCCGGCAAGAATATCAAGAAAGGGCTTCGGTTTGACGATGTAAGCATGATGCAATACGACGTAGCTTCCACAATAGCATCTATCTTCAACCTCGAACAACCGCAAGTCTGGATTGGCAGACCGATGAAGATTGTTTTCAAATAGTCTCACCCAAGATTATTATATACTGAAAAAGAAAAAAAACTTTTTTAATACAAACCATTAATTAATAAACAATGAAATTCAGCAACGTAAGATTATTAGTAAAAGATTTCGCCAAATGCTTCAGATTCTACACCGAACAGCTCGGATTAGAGCCAGCCTGGGGAGATGAAAATAGCGGATATGCCAATTTTAAGGTAGCCGACGGAATAGAAGGCTTCGCCCTTTTCAGTTCCGACAGTATGGCACCTTCGGTAGGCAATGCAGACAAACAGCAGCCCGTTGCGATGCGCGAGAAAATGATGGTTTCATTCAGTGTGGATAACCTGGACGAAACCTTTGCCGCCCTAAAAGCAAAAGGCGTAACGTTTATTAGTGAACCTACGGATATGCCCGATTGGGGGATGCGTACCCTGTACCTGCGTGATCCTGAAGAAAATCTTATAGAACTCTTCACTCCTCTGGCACTGGAGGAATGTAGCCCAGAACTTCTCGAGGAAGATAAGAAATTCCATTAAGAGATGAAGGCAGACGAAGGGTAGTTTGCTAAAGTAACATACAATTATGGAAATTTGCGGAGAATAGCATTATTATTCTCCGCAAAACTTTTATAAAGCCAATTGAAGCATTTTATTGGCGGTTCAAACTTAATTTGCTACTTTTGTTTTAGAATTCAACAAATTAGAGCAAAATATATGGCTTCTATTGAAATCAAGCATGTAGGTCCATTGAATGAAACTGGTAAGATAGACCTGAAAATGGTCAATCTGTTCATTGGAAAACAGAGTACTGGAAAAAGTACCCTGATGAAAATTCTTAGTTATTGCCGATGGTTGGAAAAGACGATTATGACGGGAAGTGATACGGTACTTTCTGCCTATACTCACAATAATAAATTTCTTAAAGAATTGATGCAGTTTTACCGTTTCAACGCAGGGTACTTTTCAAATGATAGTGAAATTCATTATCAGGGAGATTGCGTGACTATACATTTAAATGGCACTCGGAGCAATGCCCGCATAGAACGTTTATCCGCATTTGATGATGGACGTTATAACACAAAACTAAGTTTTATCCCATCGGAAAGGAATCTGCTTTCCGCCATAAAAAATATAGACCGGTCTTATCGTGCATCAGATTTGGATGTACTCTTCAACTTTGTTTTCGAATGGGGAGAAGCCAAAGACCTCTATACAAATTCCGAACCCAAGACACTGGCCATTGCTCCTAATATGGAGTATTATTTTGATAAAGAGAAAGGAACGGACATTATACGCTTAAAAGACAAGAAAAAGGAGTTCACTACTTTTTATGCTTCAAGTGGTGTACAGTCTGCTCTTCCTATAGAGATATTAGTTGAATATGTGTGTGGAATGGCCGGTCAACCTGTTTCCCTTAGCAAAGGGGAACTCTATGATATGATGACTAAATTTCTTCGCGAACGGACATCGGGTGATAGGCCGACTGAGACTAATGGAGAAATCTTGTCGTCTCACTTACTCAATTACCAGTCTGCGCAGTTATTTATTGAAGAACTGGAACAAAATCTTTATCCTGAATCGCAATGGAACCTGGTACGGAGCATTATCAATGCCATAAAGAAAGCTTCTGTACGCACCGGACATAACAGTATGGTAACACTGACAACACATAGTCCGTATGTTTTGACCGCTTTGAATGTTTTAATGGTAGCCTCTGCGGCATGGGAAAAAGACAGCAAGGCTACTTCAGAAATTGTTCCGGAAAATTATATCCTGCCGACAGGAAGCATCGGCGCTTATTATTTGACAGAAGAAGGAACATTGAAAGACATTGTGGATGCCGAACTACATATGGTAAGCGGTTTGGAGCTTGACGGAATATCCGATTTAGTAGACGAGAGCATTGCCGCATTAAATTCGATTATTTATGGCTGATACAAACTTGCACGAGAAGCTAAAAGGAGAGGGATATATTGTTGAACAACCATTGACAGTACGAAAAACTGTAAGTACGTCTGAAAAAGGTAAACGCTATACCCTTGAAGTCAGCAATTCAAAAGAGTCTGTTGTTTATCAGATAGACGGGCATATTATCACCCGGGGTAATAAATGCGACAAGATGGTGCTGGTAGAAAGAGCGAGCAATGACTGGATACAGATATTGGTAGAATTGAAAGGTGTCGATGTCAGTCATGCAATAGTACAGTTGGAAAGCACGCTTCAGAATGAAAAACTCAAACATCCAACCAATAAAGAAAAACGTGCCAGAATCGTTGCGGCTTCCTTTCCGGCAAACCGTGGTAATACTGTATTGGAGAAAGCTAAAATCCGTTTCCGTCAAATGTATCAATGCGATTTGCGTGGGTTAAAGTCGAATCAACCGGATAATAAGACTTAGGAAATAAAATGCGGAGAATAAAACATGTCTTATTCTCCGCAATACTTTTATAGAGCCAATTCATAGTTAGTGCTTCGTCCGCCTTCTTCCGTTTTACGTAATATTCCTTTATTTATTAAATCCTGTATATCACGCAACGCAGTGTCAGGAGAACATTTTGTGATTTTTCCCCATTTGGAAGAAGTCAGTTTTCCATCGAAACCATCCCAAAGCATATTCACCATCCTTATCTGCCGTTCGTTGATACATCTAATCTTCATATCAATAAGCACATTCATTTATAGCATTTCAGTATGACATTAAAGAGATTACATCACTCTTTTTACTCATTATTATGCTTTTTGTTAATTTTGTATTAGTATTTGATAAAATTATATTTGTCCCTCGTACTAAACCACCCTACCTTTGCTCCCAGATTCAAACAATATAAAATTATATATGCAATGAAAAACAAATTATCTTATCTTATTAGTGTAGCATGCTTCTTGAGCTACACAAGTACATTTACTTCTTGTGTAAATGGTGTCGATGACGAATATCTGGAACAGAAAATCACAGAAGGTACTGGTTCGGAAGAGGAAGGCGAAGAACTTCCCGATTTGAACGGTGAATATAGTATGCAGGGGGACTTTGACCTGAAAATGATTTGCAATGGCGATGAACTTGAAGGACAGAAGGTAGTTATGGCCGTAGACGAAAATAACGAAACAGCTACAATTACATTTAGTGCTCTCGAAACTGATTTGGAAAGTGTAATTGGATTGATTCCGGGTGCGAACTTAATTCAAGGTATGGGTCTTAAGTACACAGGAAGCTGCGTAATTCCGGGAGAAAAAGAACTTACCTTTACTAATGTTCCTTTATACAAAAATGGATCAAGCTATATCTTTAAAGGTAGTCTTATTGAGCCTACATATACCATGAAGTTTGAAGGTAAAATGGCTGATGAGAAAATGTCTATGGAGGTTAATTATGAACTGACAAATCAGACCTTAGCTGGTACGTGGATGTTACAAAAACCTAATCTAGAATTGCCTAGTCCATCAATGACCCCATTATGGTTTGATTGGGATACAGATATACAAATAAGATTTGGAGAAATTAATATGCCAGGTCTCGGTAATATGAGTATTGATACTTATACTCCAAATGAGCTTCAAGGTTTATTATATCTAGCTAAGATGATCGGGGTATTTGATGCCCAGCAAATGATTGCAGATTTACTGCAAAGTATCACAGCTATGCCGAATGGAAGTTTATATGCTACTTACGCATGGGACAATGACACATCCAACCCCGACAGATGGAGTTCAAATATGAGTCGTAATATTGTGCGTTATTATTATGATGAAGAAAAAGCTGATCGTCTTTATTTAGACATCAATGGTCAATTCTTAGTAAATACTATAAAAAGCCTTGTACAGCCATCACCCGGTACCCGTGGAGCAGCGGAAGACCTTAAGGCACTCGGTACAGAATTGATTGAGTTTCTGAAACCGGCACTTGAAAAGGGTATTCCATGTACCTACAAGCTTGATGGTAATAAAATGTCTATTAACATTGACGGTGAATTTTTATTAGGTGCTCTTAGATTAATAGCAAAAGTAGGTAATAACGAAGCTGCTCTAGGCTTTCTCATGCCATTAATACAAAGCGAACCATCAATAGCTGCATACGCACCAAATATCAAGATTTTCTTAAAGCGCTTGCCTGACTTATTGACATATAAAACAGAGAAAGGAAATGGAACATTCGAAGGAGAATGCAAATATGTCAAGATAGGATTACATTTAGAAAAGTAATAGCCAAATGACAACAAACAGATTTCTAATGAATAAGTACAGTTTAATCACTCAAGTAGTATCATGAAAAAAATACTTTGTTTTTTCTTCTTGTGTCTTCTCACCCTCTCCGGGTTTGCACAAGAAATAAATATAACGGGTACAGTTACCGAAGCATCGACCAATGAGCCGATGCCCGGTGTCACTGTCCAAGTGAAGGGAACCACCACCGGCACTATCTCAAATGTAGATGGTCAATACACCATACAGGCAAAGATGAACGACATTCTCGTCTTCTCTACTATAGGTATGAAGACTATTGAAAGAAAAGTTTCTTCCAACGCTCCCCTCAACGTATCAATGGCAGAAGATAATGTTCAACTAGACCAAGTGATAGTTATCGGTTACGGTACTGTGAAGAAAAGCCATCTCTCAGGAGCAGTTAGTTCTGTAGGAAAGAAAGAACTGAACGGAGATGTCACTACTTCTGCCGCTAATGCACTGCAAGGAAAGATTGCCGGTGTATCTGTAATGACTTCAAGCGGTAATCCGAACGATGGAGCGACCATCAACGTGCGTGGTATCAGTTCATTATCAAATAACGATCCATTATACTTAATAGACGGTGCATTCGGTGATCTCAATATGGTAGACCCTAACGACATCCAGTCTATCGAAGTACTGAAAGATGCGGCTGCGGCTGCCATCTACGGTTCTCGTGCAGCAGGTGGTGTAGTACTGATTACTACCAAAGGTGGGCGCAAGGAAATGCCGACTAAAGTTGACGTAAACTTCTTTACAGGCATTCAACAGAACCCTAAAAAACTGAACGTACTGAATGGCGAACAATACAGCCGCTTTGCAAACTACTACGGCTTGGCAGCCGATGGTTACGGTGCAGAAACCGACGCTGTGCCCTTCGTTGGCGAAGGAACAGATTGGCAGGACATTATGCTGAACACAGCTATGGTGTACAAAGCAAATGTAGGCGTTACAGGAGGTTCTAAGAACGCATCATTCAGCGCTTCCGGAGGTTATCTGAATAAAGACGGTATCATGCGCAATAGCAGTCACGAATCTTATAACATCCGATTGAAAAGTGACTTCAGCTTCCTCAACAACCGTGTTACAATAGGTGAATCATTAATTCTTCGCCTTGCCAAAGGTATAGGCGGTATGGATCAAGACACTATGAACGGCATACTACGTTTCCCGACTGTGGTTCCTGTGTTCGATCCATCCAATGCTACCGGATGGGGAACATCAGCAGATATCAACCTACCGAACCCCTATGCTTTGTCCGAAGTGAATGATATCTCTAGCGAAAATACGCAAATCTTCCTGAACGCTTATATTCAGGCGGAAATCATCAATGGACTGAAATACAAGTTGAACTTGGGTCTGCGAAGAAACCATACGAAAAACCGCAATTATATGGATTCGTATGACTTGGGAACCTACGGTATCAATGAAGAACCGGATCTTTCGGAAAATTTCTCAAGCTTCGACTCATGGGTACTTGAAAACACCGTGAATTATGACCGCACTTTCGGCAAACATACAATCTCGGCTATGGCAGGTTATTCTGCACAGAAAGATTATGTCTACAACCTGAATGGCAGTAACTCCGACATTCCGAAATTTATCGACACCATGACCGGTAACGTGACTACCATGAAATCAAGCAGTTCACGCGGCGAATTGGCTTTAGTTTCTCTCTTCGGACGTGTGATGTATTCTTACGACGACCGTTATTTGTTCTCTGCTTCTATCCGTCGTGACGGATCGTCACGCTTTGAAGACGGACACCGCTTCGGCAGCTACCCTTCCGTATCTGTAGGATGGAATATCAACCGTGAGAAGTTTTTCCGCCCGTTAGAAAATATCTTTGACCAGTTGAAACTACGTATGAGCTATGGTAAGCTGGGTAATCAGGAAATGGTGAGCTATTATCCTACACAAAGTATAGTAAGCGACGGCATGAACTACCTACAAGGCAATACGATATGGTTTGGTAAATTGCCTTACGTACAAGCTAAATCACCAATCAACCTGTCTTGGGAAAATACGGAAACTTATAACATAGGTCTGGATGTGATGTTGCTTAACGGAAAATTGGCTCTGACTGCAGATGCCTATATCAAAAACACAAATAACGTATTATTACCCGTTCCTGAACCATCTTCTACTGGTCTCAGCGGGATGCCTGACAAGAATGCAGGACAGGTACAGAACAAAGGTATAGAATTATCTGCTACATGGCGCAGCTCTATCGGCGACAAAGTCAACTATTACATTGGTGCCAACATGAGTACGGCAAACAACAAGGTTACTAAAATCACAGCAGGAGGTAGATATATGTCTATTTCGGGTTATTCGGCTCATGGAGCAGGCGGACGTGGTATCAATATGTTCAAAAATGGTCATTCCATGTCTTACTTCAACTTGATAGAAACAGATGGCATCTTCCGTAGCATGGAGGAAATCGAAAACTACAAAGGCAGAAACGGTGAACTGATTCAACCAGGTGCACAGGTAGGTGATGTTCGCTACAAAGACTGGAACGGTGACGGTAAGATTGACACCAATGACCAACACGATGTAGGCAGCCCGCTTCCTAACTTCAATTTCGGTTTGAGACTGGGTGGCGACTGGAACAACTTCGACCTCAATATCTTCATCGACGGTGTGGCTGGTAACAAGATTTATAACTACCCGCGCTATTGTCTCGAATCAGGAGCATTCAACGGTAACCTGAGCACAAACGTAGCCAACTCTTGGAGACCGGACAATACAAATACCGATATGCCACGTTTCTCTAAGTCAGACGGTACGGACAACAAGCTGGCTTACACAGACAGATGGTTGGAAGACGGTTCTTATGTACGCCTGAAAACAATTGACCTGGGATATACATTCCCCAAACAATGGGTGCAAAAAGCAATGATTCAGAACTTGCGTCTTTACGTATCAATGGAAAACCTGCTGACACTGACAAAATATAAAGGCTATACTCCTGACTTGGGTGAAAGTTCAGCCACCGGTGTAAGCTACAATGTGTTCTCCAGAGGAATCGACCAAGGACGCTACCCTATTCCTCGTACATTCTCATTCGGCATTCAGTTAGCTTTATAATACACTAAGATTAATACACTGAAAATTTAAAATATGAAAAAGAATTGGTTATCATATATGCTTGTATCAGCTCTCCTTTCGGGAGCGCTGACATCGTGCAGCGACTCTTTTCTGGATCTGAAAGACCCGAACCACTTTACCAATGAAAACTTCTGGAAAGATAAGGCAGATGCAGAAAGCGCATTGGCTGCGGCTTACTCGCCTATCAAGTATCAAATGTATGGATATTACGGCGCATTCGACGGATGGTTAAACCTCAACAGCCGTGGAGACGATATCTTTACGATACTAAACGAAGAAGCCAGTATGTGGGATATTGCTAATTTCCAAAACTCTGCAACAACAGGTAATGACCCTTTCGGTGCACTTTATGCCGGTATACAGCGTGCTAATATCGTGTTGAGATATATCGACAATGTTCCGGCAAGCGGCATCACAGAAAGCGACCGTGCTACGATTAAAGGAGAAGCACTCACACTAAGAGCATATCAATACTTCCTATTGGTGAATAACTACGGAGATGTGCCTTTGCGCCTGATTCCGTCTAATGAAGATGATCCAAACAAAACGTCTTCTCCCCAAGCTGAAATCTGGGCACAGATTGAAACGGACTTGATCACTGCCATCAACGACGGAAACTTGCCCGAGAATCGCCCTGCAGAACAAAAAGGACGCATTGAGAAAGGTACAGCCATCACCATACTTGGAAAGGTATACGCAACGCAGCACAAGTATGCCGAAGCCAAAACGCTGCTGAAAGGTCTGATAGATTCGTCTTACGATCCATTCGGTCTTCCTTCTACGGGAAAACGCTATAGACTGATGGAAAACTTCGTGGACAACTTTACTACTGCCCACGAAAACAATGCAGAATCGGTATTTGAATTACAATATAGCAGCGACGGTGATATGTCGTGGGGTAATGAAGGCGGTATCAGCCTGGGAAGCTCACTGGCACAGTTTATAGGTCCTGCAAAATCGGGTGGATGGGCTAAGTTAATGCCTTCTGCATTCCTTGTGAGCGAATTTACTGCCGAAACACGCGGGACAGATTCAAAACTTGTCGATTCAAAGTATGACAAACGTATCTATGCCAGTATGTTCTTCACTCCAAGTGAATACGGAGACTGGGTATCAGAGAAAAATGGCTGGTATGACGGAAAGTTCTATGGCGGTCTATTCACAATGGACGATCTTTGGACAGGTAATGCCTCCAAAATGGCTGGTGGTGCTCCTATCTTTAATGTAAGCCAATCGAGCGGTGCACAAATCGGTAAGTTCCTTTTGAAGAAGTACACCGCACACTACGTAAAATCAAAAAGTGCCGATAACATGGGCAACGTAGAAGGAAGAGCAAACAATGTACGTGCAATACGTTTCGCCGAAACATTATTGCTATACGCTGAGGCTTGCGCCAAAGAAGCAGATAAAGATCAGGCCAACTGGGCATTGAACGAAATCCGCCAAAGAGCAGGTTTACCGAAGAAAGACTTCGAACAAATCGACCTGATGAAAGAGATTGAACATCAATGCCTATTAGAGTTCTTCGGTGAAGGTCACCGTTTCGACGACCTCAAACGTTGGTATACTACCCCTCAAATCTCAATGATATTGAAAGGTAACGATAAACAAGGAGCTTCTAATTTCAAAGAAAAATATAAATATTTCCCTATTCCTTCCGGCGAACTGAACAACTCTTCAGTTGAACAGAACCCATTATGGAAATAATTAATAACACTATAAGAAACGAATTTATGAAGAAGATATATTTATTTGTAAGCACGTCTTTGTTCTTGCTGCTCGGAGGCATCACGTCTTGTGACGACAATAGCCTGAGCAATGATGAAGTGTATATTCCGGATCCGGTAGTCCTATCTGACGAGGATGATGGTCTGTCACCGGAGCCTGCTACGGAATCAGTTATCAGAATCCTACCTGAAGGCAAGCATCAGGAGATCGACGGATTCGGATGTAATTTCGGTTGGGCGGAAGCCGTTTACGGATGTACTAAGCGTGAACAGATTATGGACGACCTATATGGTGAAGATGGATTAAGATTCAATGTCTATCGTGGTGAGGTATGCGCCTCATCCGCATCAGCTGACGGAAAGACTTTCAATTTCAAGACACAAGAGAACTATCATCTGGGAGCACATTCTTCTGAAGCAAAAACACTCTATAAGTCGGATGCAGACAAATTTAAAGAATATGCGCAACTGTGGATTATCGACTATCTATGTAAGAGAAAACGGATGGACATCTATTACTTCTTCTCCGTGTGGACTCCCCCGATTGTATGGAAATCTTTTGGCGAAGGCGAAGAACAGAATGGTGGAAGCGGCTCTTTCAACAGCAAATATAGCGATGAATACGCTAACTTCCTGGTCAGTTTCGCAAAAGCTTTTAAAGACAAATTCGGTATCAACGTTTATGGTATCTCCGGGTGGAATGAACCTGACCAAGCCATGGGCGGATGGGACGGTTGTATATGGGATAACCAGCAAATGGCAGATTTCACGATGAACAACCTACGCCCGGAACTGAATAGACAAGGCTTAAAGGATACAAAAATCATTTATGGAGAATTACCTTGGTGGGCAAATGCTGTAACATGGGTAGAAAATGCACTGAAAAGCAATCCCGGTTTAGTGGATGCTAATATTGTTGCAGCAGGACACGGTTATTCTACAGTTGATGACAACATACTTCCAATGAAAGCAGCCCAAGATAAAGGTATTCATGTATGGCAGACAGAAACTTGCGATGACAAGACTCGCGACGAAACTTGGAATGATGCAATGAAATGGGCGAAGAACTATAGTGATTACCTGACTAAAGCGAACACTAGTGCTGTTGTATGGTGGGCAGGAGCACGTCAATGTTCTACAACTGGAGAAAATCTTCTTCAAACCAATGCATATGATTTCAGTGATAACTTTTATCGCGTAGATCGTTATTACTCTATCGGACAGTTTTCCAGATATATCAAAAGAGGTTCAACACGCGTAGATGTAAAAACCGTATCGACAACGGCAAACAGAATCCCGAGAGAATTGAGTGCGTCAGCATACATTAAAGACGATACATATACCATCGTATTGGTAAACAAGTCACAAACTAAAGGATTCGACGCGCTGCTGGAAATTGATGGTAAAGAGTTTGATAGTATGATTTCATACACTTCCAATTCCAGTGTAAAATGGTTGCGCAAGAAACTGAATCCTTCATCAAGCGGCAAACGTTCTGTTACTGTACCTAAATATAGTGTAGTAACTATCACTGGTAGATTCAAATAAAAGTAGCTGTTGAATATTTAAAAAGAAGTAATACGAATGAAAAAGAATATTATGAATTTGGCAGGAGCTTTATTAAGCTCCGCCATACTGATGTTCGGTTGCTCAGAAGATCTCCCGTCATATAGTGATCTTAAAGTGGATAAGACAGAAGTATTTATCCAAGCAGACGGAGAAAATCCTACAGCAATAGTAAACATCACAGAAGGAAACGGCAACTATAACGTAACTGTAGCTGACGAGAATGTAGCAACAGCTACTCTTAATGGCAATCAAATTACGTTGAATGGTTTAAATAATGGAGTTACAACTGTCACTATCACGGACTGGTCTAAACATTCTGCTGTTATCAATGTAAATGTAAAGGAAGATTTTGAGTTAACTTTGGATAAAACAGAGTTAGTGATGACGAAAGCTACAAAACCCATTGAAGTTAATATTATCGCTGGCAACGGAGGCTATGAGGTAGAAAGCAGTAATGGCGAAGTGGTAACGGTCAAACTGATTTCAGAAGGAAAAGTGCAGGTTACTGCCGTGGGCAACGGTTCCGCCACCATCAAAGTGACTGATGCTGATGGTAAAACAGCATCAATAAATGTAACTGTATGCGACCAGTTGGTACTCGAAAAGACTTCAGACATAATAGCGATTAATGGAACTCTAAACATTGCAATCATAGCAGGTAGCGGTGAGTATAGTGTTACCAGTGACAACGCAGAGATAGCTACTGCCGTAGTTTCCGAATCGGGTGATGTAATCAGCATTACTGGAGTTTCAAAAGGTGAAGCTAAAATCACGGTTACCGACAAGTGGGAATTCTCAGCCACTATCGCTATTAAAGTTGTAGACGAATTTAAATTAGAAAAGACGACCATTACTCTCTTGGACATCGAAACTCCACAAACTATTAAAATATTGGAAGGTAGCGAAGATTATACCATTAGCACAACTAGCGAGTCATTAGAATGTGTTATCTCTGATGACAAAAAGGCACTGACCATAAGTGGTATAGAGAAAAAGATGGCTTTCAACCAAACAATTACAGTGACAGACAACAAGCTTAACAAGTCTTTGGAAATCATTGTGAAAGAGGTAAATTATAAAGCTGATGCATACGGATGTGCAAGATGGTATATTGATGGCAACATTGGTATCCCGACTAATAGTAAGTTCGAAACGAAAAACGGACGCGAATACCTGACTATAGGAACAAAATCCGGTTCGAAATATATAAACGGCTTCGTCCTTTCATTTGAAGGCAACCGCCTTATATATGGTTACAAAGATAATCCGACCTTATATCATCTCAATTCAGAAGGTGAGGAGGTAGAACCAATCTCTATTAACAATTTGGAAGTGTACAAAACAGAAACTGGTACAGATGGTAATGGTAAATATTGGATCAGATTCTATGAAGGAACTAATTATCTTTGGTCATATATTGTAACTGAGACCAAATAATACTTACACATTAGTATAAAAGAATTCCGGATACTATTAACAGCACCGGAATTCTTTTATAAAGAGATAAGAATATGAACAAATCATATAGCGATAGACTACGTCTTCTACAAGAAACGCATGAAACTCTGATAACCCGCCCGAACAAGAGAATTCTTCCAGGCAACGGGATTTTTGAAAGATACGAATATCCGGTTTTAACAAACGAGCACACTCCTTTGGAGTGGCGTTATGACCTGAATCCGGAAACGAATCCCTGGCTTATGGAACGTATAGGAGTCAATGCTGCCATGAATTCGGGAGCCATCAAATGGAACGGAAAGTATCTGATGGTAGTCCGTGTGGAAGGGAATGACCGCAAATCATTCTTTGCCATTGCCGAAAGCCCGAATGGCATAGACAATTTTCGTTTTTGGGAATACCCGATACAACTACCGGATACAGACCCGTCGGAAACCAACGTCTACGACATGCGCCTGACGGCACACGAAGATGGTTGGATTTACGGCATCTTCTGTAGCGAAAGCCTTGATCCGAATGCCGCACCGGGCGACCTATCTTCCGCCGTAGCGAAAGCAGGTATCGTCCGCACCAAAGACTTGAAGAATTGGGAACGCCTGCCGAACCTGATTTCCCAAAGTCAGCAACGCAACGTCGTCCTGCATCCGGAATTTGTCAACGGCAAATATGCTTTGTACACCCGTCCGCAGGACAGCTTTATTGACGCCGGAAACGGCGGAGGTATCGGCTGGGCATTAATAGATGATATGACTCATGCAGAAGTAAAAGAAGAGATTATCATCAACCACCGTCACTACCACACTATAAAAGAGGTGAAGAATGGCGAGGGACCTCATCCTATCAAAACCCCCAAAGGATGGTTGCACCTCGCCCATGGCGTGCGTGGTTGCGCCGCCGGACTGCGCTATGTTCTCTATCTGTACATGACGTCTCTCGAAGACCCGACAAAGATTATTGCCGAACCCGGAGGATATCTGCTCGCACCCGTAAGAGAGGAAAGAATAGGAGATGTATCGAACGTACTCTTCTCCAACGGATGGATTGCAGATGAGGACGGAACGGTATATATCTATTATGCATCTTCGGATACCCGTATGCACGTAGCAACTTCCAGCCTAGACAGATTGATAGATTACTGCTTTCACACACCGGCAGACGGCTTACGTTCTGCCGCTTCTGTAGAAAATATCTGTAAGCTCATAGAAGCTAACAAATATGTAACGGCAGAAAAGGTTTATTTTTAAGATAACACAAGTTAGATATAGGTCTTAGAATAATAGCAGCTGCCCGCCATTGACGTGGAATTTGTCAATGGCGGGCTTTTTTTATAAAGCAGGGCAATAACTGATACAAAAAGTGCGCATTGCAGAATATATCATTAAATTTGCGTATTAATAAGATGATAAATAGAGAGAATGTTATGTGATTCATCCGAAGAACCTGTGCGTAAAGAAAGGAGTAATGTATCTCTCTGCCTATATGACCTTCTATTTGTAGTTTGTTCATTCCTAAATAGAAATATTTCCATTCTTTATTGCAATTAATGGAAAAAATTCCTATCTTTGTACTAGTCAAACAGAACAAAGAAAAAATGAAATATACAGAATTTCATCGGAAAATCACTAAAAACGATTGGACATTCAGCCATGCATCAGGCAGTCATTATTTCTATAAAAAAGAAATAAAAGACAAAGAAGGAAAGGTTATTGAGGTTATTTGTTCACCACCAGTACCTTATCATGGTGCTAAAGAAATGCCTGAACCTCTAAAAAGAGCAATTGCCAGAGATATGAACTTAAGATAAAGGAGAGACTTGTATGGAAAAACTAATTATCAACATCGGAGCAAGTAAAGACCATTTTGGTGCGTATGCAGAAAATGCGAGCGGTATTTATGCAGCAGGTAATACTGTTGCCGAAACCAAAAGAGATGTATTGGAAGCTATACGGTTGATTAAAGAGAATCTTCCGGAATCACAATGGCCTACTATTATTAAAGGAGAATATTCCATTGAATGGAAGTACGATACACAATCATTATTACAACATTACAGTGGTATTTTTACTAATGCAGCGTTGGAAAGAATGACTGGAATCAATCAAAAACAATTGTGGAATTATGCTAACGGGATCTCAAAACCACGCGAGAACGTACGTCGCAAAATAGAAAAAGCCTTGCACTCATTAGGAGAAGAACTAATAGCTTTATCTCTTTAATTTGTCTGATGACTTTTCAAAATAGAAAAGTAAAGGGAGGGTATCCCCGCAAGGATTTCCTCTCTTTTCATAATAAAGATAACGGATTTCTTCAAGAGAAGTCGCTACAGCTCAAGCAAAATGATAGCAATTTTTTTGTCCTAAAAGGGTTCTCCCGATATAATCTTATACAACTAACTGCAAAATAGTATCATTAATAAAAACAAATTAATACTACTATTCTTTGTTCTAATACCATATTACCTTTCTCGAAAACAAGTAATAAGACAGAATCGTCCGACACACAAGAAATATCGTCACAGTACATAACCCTCACACAGCCTACAAATAAGCTTTTTCAGTCCTACATGCAACCCACACGTGTCTTATTAAATAATTATTACATCAAAAAATACAGGCAAAATTGTATCAGAACGAGCTAAGATATCATTTGCCTTGCAGAGCATTATCCTCTACTTTTGCATCAGACGATTATCAGTTGAAATGTCCATGGATCGATTGATAATTGAACTGGAGTTATAAATCTAATGCAATAAATTATGAGAAGAAAAATTCATTTCTTACTATTCTTATTTCTCTGCATGGCTAGTATTCCACTGGCAGCCCAAGACATTGAAGTAAAAGGAGTAGTGACAGAAGCTACAACGAATGAACCTTTACCTGGAGTTACGGTCAGAGTCAAAGGTCAAGACACCGGCACAGTAACAGACGCGGATGGGAAATATTCCATCAAGGCAGGCAGAGGGAATACTTTGATATTCTCGACAATAGGTATGAAACAAATAGAAAGGGCCGTTACATCCGGAGCACCCATCAATGTCGCGATGGAAGAAGATAATATAGCCCTCGAGCAAGTAGTGGTTATCGGTTACGGCACAGTAAAGAAAAGCCATCTTTCGGGAGCTGTAAGTTCGGTCAGCGCAAAAGAGTTGAACGGGCAGGTGGCTTCCAATGCCGCGACGGCACTGCAAGGAAAGATTCCCGGAGTATCGGTGGCAAGTTCCAGCGGTGACCCTAACGGAAGTATGACCATCAATGTGCGCGGTATCAGTTCATTATCCAACAACAATCCGTTGTATGTCGTTGACGGTGCATTCGGTGACATCAGCATGGTAGACCCTAATGACATCTCCTCCATCGAGGTATTGAAAGATGCCGCCGCAGCAGCCATTTACGGTTCACGCGCAGCAGGCGGCGTGGTATTAATCACAACGAAAAGCGGGCGGAAAGACATGCCTACCAAACTGGACGTCAATTTCTTCACAGGTATCAGTCAAGCCCCCAAAACATTGAAGGTTTTCAATGGAGAAGAATATAGCCGTTTCGCACGTTACTATCGCCTGGCGGGTGATGGTTACGGTTCGGAAAACGGAGCAACGCCTTTCATCGGTGAAGGTACAGACTGGCAGGACGTAATGCTGCGCACCGCCATGACTTACAAGGCCAACGCAACCATCAGCGGCGGTTCAAAAAACGGTTCTTACAGTTCGTCCGTAAGTTATCTCAATAAGGAAGGTATCTTGCGCAATACAGATCATGAATCTTACAACATCCGTTTGAAGAGCGATTATTCTTTCCTGAACAACCGGTTGACGATAGGTGAATCCATGATTGTAAACCTGACCAAAGGAAGCGGATATATCCATCAGGATACCATGTTCGATATCTTCCAGTTCCCGTCGGTAGTGCCGGTATATGACTCTACAAATTCGGGCGGCTGGGGTACTTCCAACGATATAAACCTGCCCAATCCGTTGGCGGAAATGACCGTGAATGACGAACGGACCGAAACTACCAGAATCTTCCTCAATGCTTATCTGCAGGCGGAAATCATCAAAGGATTAAAATACAAGCTGAATGTAGGTATCCGGAAAGAACATACCAAATACCGCAAATATACGGATGCGTATGATTTAGGAACATTCGGAAAGAATGACAAGCCCGACCTGGAAGAGAAATCATCCACCTGGGAATCATGGGTATTGGAAAATACGTTGAATTACGACCGTACGTTCAACAAGCATAACCTGTCGCTCCTTGCGGGCTATTCGGCACAAAAGGACAAGAGCCACAGCCTGTACGGGAAGAACAGCGACATGCCCCAGTTTATAGAAACGATGCCGGGCAACGTGGATCCTTCCAACCTGAAAGCATCCAGCAGCCTGAACGAACTGGCATTGGTATCTCTGTTCGGACGTGTAATGTACTCCTATGACGACCGTTATTTATTCTCCGCGTCCATCCGCCGCGACGGTTCGTCACGCTTCAAGAAAGGGCATCAGTACGGCGCATTCCCGTCTGTTTCCGTGGGATGGAATATCAACCGCGAGAAGTTCTTCAAACCGTTGGAAAATGTATTCGACCAGTTGAAACTACGTTTCAGCTACGGTAAACTCGGTAATCAGGAAATGACCAGTTATTATCCTACGCAGAGCGTCGTATCGGACGGGATGAACTATGTATCGAACAATGCGCCGTGGTTTGGCTCTATGCCTTATGTACAGGCTATTTCACCCGCCAACCTGACATGGGAAAATACGGAGACTTACAACATCGGTCTGGATGTCAGCCTGCTGAACGGGCAATTGACTTTCACTGCGGATGCGTATATTAAAAATACGAATGATGTATTGCTGCCTATTCCATCGACCGCTTCCACCGGTATCAGCGGAAACTCGATCCAGAACGCAGGTCAGGTACGGAATAAAGGATTTGAATTTGCCGTGAATTACCGCGGTTCCATCAAGGAGAAGTTCACTTATTATGTAGGCGCCAATATCGCTGCCGACAAGAATGAAGTGACTAAGATTACATTGGGCGGACAGAACCTGATGATCTCCGGATATAGCGCACACGGTGCCGGCGGTCGTGGTATCAATATGTTTGCCGAAGGTCATCCGATGTCCTATTTCAACCTGATTGAGACGGACGGTATATTCCGTTCGGCGGAAGAGATTGCCAACTACAAGAACAAAGACGGCGAACTCATCCAACCCAGAGCGCAAGTAGGCGACGTACGTTACAAAGACTGGAACGGCGACGGCAAGATTAATACAGACGACCAGCACGATGTAGGAAGTCCTTTCCCCGATTTCACGTTCGGAGTAAGAATGGGCGGTGAATGGAACAATTTCGACTTCAACCTTTTCTTTGACGGAATGGTGGGCAACAAAATCTACAACTACCCGCGTTACCGTCTGGAATCAGGAAACTTCAACGGGAACATGAGCACTGTACTTGCCAACTCATGGCGGCCGGATAATCAGAACACCGACATCCCACGCTTCTCCAAGACAGATGGCGCGGACAATAAATGGGCATACAGCGACAGATGGCTGGAAAACGGTTCATACCTGCGACTGAAGACACTGGATATCGGTTATACATTACCCAAAAACCTGACAAAGAAGGTAAAGCTTGAAAATGTAAGAATATACACTTCTATGGAAAACCTCTTCACACTGACCAAATATTCGGGCTACACGCCGGATTTGGGTGAAAGTACTGTTGCGGGCGTTGACTACAACGTATTCTCGAGAGGTATCGACCAGGGACGTTATCCGTTGCCCCGTACCATCTCATTCGGAATACAAGTGAACCTGTAATACCTTAAATTAATATTAAACATTAAATGTCTATAAACATGAAAAGAAATTGGTTATCATATATGTGCATGGCAGCTCTTCTCACCGGAACGCTGACATCGTGCGACGAATCCAGCTTTTTGAACCTGTCAGACCCGAATCATTTCACGGAAAGTAATTTCTGGAAAGATAAAGCAGACGCGGAAAGCGCTCTGGCCGCCGCCTATTCTCCCATAAAAGGGGCAATGTACGGGTACTTCGGCGCATTTGACGGATGGCTGAACCTGAACGGTCGCGGGGACGATATCTACACAATCAAAGGAGAAGAAGTCCCTATGTGGAATATCGCAAACTTCCTGAATTCACCGTCTACCGGCAACGACCCTTACGGAGCACTTTATTCAGGCATCCAGCGTGCCAATATCGTATTACGTTATATCGACCAAATACCGGCATCGGGCATTACCGAAGACGACCGTTCGATGATAAAGGGTGAAGCGCTTTTCCTGCGTGGCTACCAGTATTTCCTGCTAGTCAACAATTACAGGGAAGTTCCTTTACGCCTGCTACCTTCCAACGAAGATGAAACGAACAAAGGCCCTGCCAGTGAGGCTGCCTTATGGGCACAGGTGGAAGACGATTTGGGCAATGCCATCAAATGCAACTTACCGGTGGAACGTACTACGGCCAAAGAGCGGGTAACGAAAGGCGCCGCTATCGCAATGTTGGGTAAAGTATATGCCACCCAACATAAATATCCGGAAGCAAAACAGTTGTTGGGAACGTTATTGACATCTCCTTATTCTTATGAATTAATCGACGACTTCGGAAAGAACTTCACGAATGAAGAAGAATTCAACAAAGAATCCGTGTACGAAATAGCATACAGCCCTGACGGAGAATACTCCTGGAGTAATGAAAGCGGTATCTGCCTGGGTTGCTACATACCACAGTTTATCGGCCCGGTAAAATCCGGCGGATGGGCCAAGCTGATGCCGAACTCTTTAATCGTAGGAGAATTTACGAAAGAAATCCGTCCGGGTGATGCGGATACCAAGTTTGACAAGCGTATGTATGCCAGTCTTTTCTTCGACGCGGCCAACTATGGCGATAAAGTGCCTAATGAGAAATGGTATGGCAACAACTATTCAATGGATGACCTTTGGGAAGGCAACGAAGGTAAAATGGCAGGTGGTGCTCCCAGTTTCAATGTCAGCGGAACAGCAGGTAAATTCCTGATTAAAAAAAACGTCGCATACTATGTGGACGATAAAGCGCCGGACAACATGGGTAACAAGGAAGGAAGATCGAGCAACTTACGTGTGATGCGTTTTGCAGAAGTACTGTTGCTTTATGCTGAGGCATGTGCCAAAACGGACGATGCGGACGGCGCCAACTACGCCTTGAAACTAATCCGCAAACGGGCGGGACTTCAGGAAAAAACCTTCGCGCAAGCCGACCTGATGGCTGAAATCGAACACCAATGCTTACTGGAATTCTTCGCGGAAGGCCACCGTTTCGATGACCTCAAACGTTGGTATTCCGTTAGTGAAATCCAGTTGATACTCAAGGCTAATGGAAAGCAAGGTGCGGAAAACTTCCAGGAAAAACACCTGTACTATCCGATACCGACCAGTGAATTAAACAATAATACTGCGATGGTGCAAACCAGCCTATGGAGATAATGCCCGGGCAAGATTAACTTAATAAAGAAACAATATGAAAAAGATATATTCATTATTATTCGTATCCCTCTTCCTATTTCTAGGATACTCTTGTGAGGACGGAAGTTTGAGTCACGGTGATGTCTACATTCCCGACCCGGTAGAAGAAACAGACGAAGACGACGGTTTCTCTGCCGAACCGACTACCGAAGCTGTCATCAAAGTACAGCTCGGAGATGGGCACGAACATCAGATTATTGATGGTTTCGGATGTGCTTTTGCCGAATGGTCACACCGTATATGGAACCATATGCAACGTGAAGATGTAGTAAACGACTTGTTTGGCGAGAATGGTTTGAAACTGAATATCTTCCGGGGCGAGGTGTTCCCGCACTATCAGAATCCGACTACCAATGTTATCGACTTCGGTATTAACCGCACATTCAACCTGGCTCCGAATGACCCGTCCATGATTAATGATTATTGGAGAGACTTCAACGGTTCGGGATGCGGCGAACAGGTGCAGTTGGGACAAATGTGGCTGGTGGATATCCTTCAAAGAAAATACAAAGATGTAAAGTTCATGTTCTCTACATGGAGTCCTCCCGGAACAATGAAATCCAACGGAAAACCTTCCGGCGGTAGTTTGAAGACCGGTTCGGGAGACGAATTCGCCGACTATCTGATAGACTTCATCAATACATATACGAATAAATTCGGTATTAAGATTTATGCCATTTCACCGTCCAATGAGCCGAACAGTAGCGGAACAGGATGGAACGGATGTAGCTGGACTTATGGTAACTTGGCCAATTTCTGCCAGGATAATCTTCGCCCGGCTTTAGACAAGGCAGGTTATCAGGATATGAAAATTATCTTCGGAGAGCATTCATGGTGGAAAGCGGGAGTCACCTTCCTTGAAAACGGTTTGAAGGCTCGTCCCGAATTAGCAAACTCCAATATCATTGCTGCCGCTCATGGATATACATTGATCGGCAACACAGAATTTGTACAATCACCCCTTTGTGCTGAAAAGAATATTCATCTTTGGAATACAGAAACCAGTTCTACGGATACGTATGACCCGTCTTGGAAAAATGCGATGCAATGGGCCACCACTTTCCACAATTACCTGGCTGTTTCCAACCTGAATGCATTTGTATGGTGGGCAGGCGCACGTCCTTGTACCAATAATGAAGCACTTATCAGACTGGAAGAAGCACTGCCCGGAACAAACTATGAAAGAGCCGCCCGCTATTACAGCTACGGACAATTCACCAAGTTTATCCCGGAAGAAAGCCGCCGCGTGGATGTAAAAACGATTGCTCCTGAAAATGACGACGAAGCCTTCCCCAAAGAACTGTTAATGACAGCTTACGTGAAAGACGATGGCACCTATACTATCGTATTAGTAAATAACTCTACCAGCAAGGCTTTCGAAACGAAACTGGAGATTGAAGGAAAAGAATTCCAGACGATGATTGCATATACATCGGACGAAGGCGTGAAATGGCAACGCAAGAAAATAAATCCGTCTCTTAGCGGACTGCGTGCCATCACCGTTCCCAAGTTTAGCGTTGTTACCATCACCGGTAAAATGAAAGATATTGAAGCAGAATAAATGTTCTAAATAAACAATGAATAGTATGAAAAGAAATCTATTATATTTAGCAGGATTCCTGCTTGCAGCCGTTACCGTATTCTCCGGCTGTAACGATGATGTTCCTTCCTACCATCAACTGGTGCCGGATACGCAAGAGCTGATCATCAACTTCGACGAGACACCGGAAGGGACAATCCGGATGCTTCAGGGAAATGGGAACTACAAGATTGCCAGTTCGGATGAAGATGTAGTGACGGCCGTCGCCGAAGGAAACACGATTAAAGTAACTGCATTGAAAGCCGGTAGCGCCAACCTCACCATCACCGACTGGGCGAAAATGAGCACCAGTGTAAAGGTAATCGTTGACCAGTTAAGTGAATTGGTATTGGCGGTTTCTTCCACCAAGATGTATCCGAACGAGAGCAAAGCAATTCAGATACATACAGGAAACAGAGGATACAAAGTGACTGTCGACAACGAATCAGTAGCCAAAGCTACGGTAGATGAAGAAGGACAGATCCGGGTAGAGTCCCTGTCACCGGGTACTGCAACGGTTACAGTGACCGACAGGCTGAATAAGAGTGCGGAACTTTCCGTAAAAGTCATCAAGAAACTGGTACTCGACAATAATGAAGAAATCTCTTATCTGACGGTCGGCGAACCCCTGACGCTTAAAATTCTGAATGGTAACGGCGGCTATACCTGTACAAACAATGGTTCTGCCACGTATCTGAAATGCACAATAGCGGAAAGCGGAACAGAAGTCATTGTCGAAGGGCTCAGAAGATACCGTTTCAACAAAACGATTACTATTAGTGACCAGGAAGGCGAATCAATCAGTATCAATGTGCTTTATATAGATAGCCCTTATCTGCAAGATCCGTCTTATCGTTACCTGATTAAAGGCTCCAGTTCTTATCAAAGCCTGTCTACTTCGGCCGTAGGTATCATTACTCATTCGGAAGAGTTCAATATGTCCGAACTGGTTATAAAAAGCTCCGGAACTTCTGCCAGCGGTTTTGCCGTGCAATTCTCAGGAGACTTGAAAGAAGGCGATAAGAGTGCCCCTGTACTATATAAGGTGACGAGAAACGCAATCGACAAGAGTGTAAAATATCCGATAGAAGACTGTCGCATTGATAAAGCAGAAGATGGCTGGTATTGGGTCAGCTTCCTGGAAGCCGGCTGCACTGTCCGTTCTTATATGATAACCAAGCAATAATTTATAAACCTGACACATGGATTTTGAAAGTACCCCCATACTTTTGAAATGACCAACATAAAAAGAGACTGTCCGCGCAACACAGTACGTTCCTTATTTCTGTCTGTATTGTAGCCAGTCTCTTTTTATAAATTCTTGAATAGATATGAATAGATATGATAACAGATTACGTATTCTTACCGAAGAATTCGAATCGCTCATCTCACGTGAAAATGAAAAGATACTGCCCGGCAACGGCATCTTTGAACGTTACAAATATCCCATATTGACAGCCGCCCACACCCCGCTGGAATGGAGATACGACTTCAACCCCGAAACGAATCCCTTCTTTATGGAACGCTTCGGCATCAATGCCGTATTCAATGCAGGAGCTATCAAATTCAACGGAAAGTATCTTGTCATGGGACGGGTGGAAGGATATGACCGCAAATCATTCTTCGCCATCGCCGAAAGCCCGAACGGAATAGATAATTTCCGGTTTTGGGAGTATCCGGTTCAACTGCCGGATTTGTATCCCGAAGAGACGAACGTATATGATATGCGCCTGACAGCCCATGAAGACGGTTGGATTTACGGTATCTTTTGCAGCGAAAGCCTTGACCCGGACGCCACCCCCGGCGACTTGTCTTCTGCCATAGCCAAAGCGGGTATCGTGCGTACCAAAGACTTGAAGAACTGGGAGCGACTGCCAAACCTGATTTCCAAAAGCCAGCAACGCAATGTCGTTTTGCACCCGGAATTTGTAAACGGTAAATATGCCCTGTACACCCGTCCGCAGGATAATTTCATCAATGCCGGCAACGGCGGCGGTATCGGTTGGGCACTGATAGATGATATAACCCATGCGGAAGTGAAAGAAGAAATCATCATCAACCACCGCCATTATCATACCATCAAAGAGGTGAAGAACGGTGAAGGGCCTCATCCTATCAAAACCCCAAAAGGTTGGCTACATCTGGCTCATGGAGTTCGTGCCTGCGCAGCCGGCTTACGTTATGTACTCTATCTGTATATGACCTCTCTGGAAGACCCGACTAAAATCATTGCCGAACCGGGCGGTTTCTTGTTTGCCCCTATGGGAGAGGAAAGAATCGGAGATGTATCCAACGTACTCTTCTCAAACGGCTGGATTACGGATGAGGACGGGACAGTATATATCTATTACGCCTCTTCCGACACCCGCATGCACGTGGCAACCTCGTCAATCGACAGGCTGACGGATTATTGTCTCCACACACCGGCAGACGGATTCCGTTCCGCTACGTCTGTGAAAAGCATCTGTAAGCTCGTAGAGACGAACAAGCTGGTCATGACAGAGCAATACGTTTAAAAAGAAAAACGCAAAGTTGTCCGGTTGTCATATGACAGAGCCAGACAACTTTGCGCTTTTCTTTTTTGCAGAAGAGGAACGTTTTTTATTCCAAAACCGGGGAATATCAACATAGTATCAGAATGAGTTAAAATAATATTTGTTTCCTTACCTCTTTCCCCCTACCTTTGCCGCAAAGAACATAGAACATATAAATCGAATCAAAACAATAATATGAAATTACACACTACCGACCTTCTCATCATATGTGCTTATCTTATCGCAATGATTGTCATCGGGCTTATTCTAAAGAAACGGGCTGCCCAAAATATGGATTCCTATTTTTTAGGCGGGAAATCATTGCCTTTCTATATGTTGGGATTATCCAACGCATCCGGAATGTTCGATATTACAGGCACAATGCTGATGGTATATTGGGCATTCGCCTATGGCTTCAAAAGCCTCTGGATTCCCTGGTTATGGCCGGTATTCAATCAGATATTCCTCATGGTTTACCTGTCCGTATGGCTGCGTCGTTCTAACGTGCTCACCGGCGCGGAATGGATTAAGACCCGTTTCGGGAAAGGTAAAGGGTCAACTCTTTCACATACGATTGTTATTGTATTCGCATTATTGAGCGTACTCGGTTTTTTAAGTTATGGATTCATAGGTATTGGTAAATTTATGGAGATATTCATCCCCTGGGAAGTGGTATCTCCATTTATTCCTTTCAATGTTCCTGCAGAATATGTACCTCATGTATATGGTATCTTCTTTACCACAATCGCCACTTTCTATGTGATGCTCGGCGGAATGTTGAGTATTGTATGGACGGATGTCGTCCAATTCCTGATAATGACCGTGGCGGGTATCGTTATCGTCGTCATCGGCATGCAGATGGTAGCACCGGATATGATTCACTCATTTGTTCCCGCCGGCTGGGATTCGCCTTTCTTCGGGTGGACGCTCGATATTGACTGGAGCAGCCGGATGAATCTTCTTACCGAACGAATGGCGAACGAGCCTTACAGCCTGATAAGCATTTTCGTCATGATGGCTTTGCTGAAAGGTATTTTTATGAGTATGGCAGGCCCTGCACCCAACTATGACATGCAGAAGATTCTGTCCTGCAAGTCTCCGAAAGAAGCGGCTATGATGAGCGGCTCTGTATCAGTAGTGTTATTAATTCCCCGTTATCTGATGATTATGGGATTCGCGTTGCTGGCTATCTACTTCTTCAAAGAGGATGGCGGAATGACGCAGATGGAAGTTACACGGACAGATTTTGAGACTATCCTTCCACACTTAATCACACGTTATGTTCCGGCAGGACTGGCCGGGTTGTTGTTGGCCGGACTATTGGCAGCTTTCATGTCTACTTTCGCTTCTACGGTAAATGCAGCTCCTGCATATATCGTGAATGACATTTATCTGAAATATATCAATCCGAAAGCGAGTGTAAAAACACAGATACGCAGCAGTTATGTCATTTCTGTTGCCGTAGTAGTAATCAGCACTGTTATCGGATTCTTCCTGAAGGATATCAATGAAATCTTCCAATGGATTGTAGGCGCGCTCTTCGGCGGGTATATCGCAGCCAACGTACTGAAATGGCACTGGTGGCGTTTCAACGGTGAAGGCTATTTTTGGGGAATGACTGCCGGAGTACTGGCGGCAATCGTGATGAAATTCACTGTTCCCGATGCATGGGTGCTCTATTTCTTCCCGGTGTTGTTCGGCGTCTCCCTGATAGGATGTATTGCCGGAACATACAGCGCACCTCCGACAGACGATGAAACACTTATCAATTTCTATACCCGTGTACGCCCCTGGGGATGGTGGAAGCCGGTTGAAGAAAAAGCTCTGGCCCGTTACCCCCATATCCGGCCAAACAGAAACTTCAAAAGAGATGCTTTCAACGTGGCAATCGGTATCGTTTGGCAATGTACCCTTACCATCATTCCGATGTATCTCGTTGTCCGTGAGCAACTGGGACTCTGGAGTTCCATCGCCCTGTTGCTGGTTACTACACTGATATTAAGAAAGACGTGGTACAAACCTTTATGCAAAGAAGAAGTTCGTTATAATGAAGAAATGAAACAACTGAAATAAAAAGAAATAATTAGCTTAACACACTAAAAACCGGAGAACTGACCATGAAAAGACTATCTGTCATACTAATCTCATTTTTACTATATCTGCCACTAAGCGCTCAATTCAAAGGAACAGTCTATATCGACGCCGACCAATCGGGCATATTTAATAAAGGCGACAAGCCGCTGGCGGGAGTTATGGTAACAGACGGATTGAATGTAGTAAAGACAGATAAGAAAGGTCGGTTCTCTTTACCCGGATTCGAAAAGACACGGTTCATCACTATCACCACTCCTGCCGGATACGAAACACAGCATTTCTACCTGCCCGTAAAAGAAAACAGGAAAAGCTATGATTTCCTGCTGACAGAGAGCGAACGGACTAAATCGGAAGAGCACTCTTTCGTTCAAATCACCGATACCGAAGTGACCGGCGGAATGGGGCGTTGGGTGACAGACCTTCAGCAATATATAAAGAACGAGAAACCTGCATTCCTGATTCATACCGGAGACATCTGTTACGAACCGGGACTCACAATGCACAATCAAGTAGTCAATGCTCAAACTATGAACTGCCCCGTTTATTATTGCATCGGCAATCACGACCTGGTGAAAGGCAAGTATGGCGAAGAGCTTTACGAGTCTCTCTACGGCCCGACATGGTATTCATTCGATGTCAGTAATATCCATTACGTAGTCACCCCCATCGACCACGGAGACAACCCGACTGACTATACTCTGAAAGACGTATATAACTGGCTGAAAAATGACCTCGCCCTGATGAAAGAAGGGCAAGCACTGATTCTTTTCAACCATGACCTGTTCACCGCAAGCGACACTTTCGTATTCAAAGCCGACAATGAACATATACTCGACCTGCGTGATTTCAATACCAAAGCCCAGATATACGGACATATGCACTACAACTACGTGCGTAATCAGAATGGAATTTATACCATCTGCACCGGAACGTTAGACAAAGGCGGCATTGACCATACACCTTCTTCTTTCCGTGATATTAAAGTAGATGCCAATAATAACATCAGCACAGAACTGAGATACGCTTTCATCGAACCGCAAATTGCCATCGTCTCTCCGATGGACAATCAGACTACCGCTTCTTCCGTTGCCGCTTCTACTGGCGAAAACCAGCTTCCTGTTTCCGTCAACACCTATCATTCGCAGGCAAAAACATCACACGTTTCTTATATCCTACGCGACGCAGAAAGCAATCAGGAAATAGCCAAAGGCAATCTTACCTCTCTCACCGACTGGAACTGGAATGGAAACATTCAAATACCGGCGAATGAAAACGGGAAAAGACTGAACCTTACAGTAACTTCATTCTTCAACGACGGAAAGAAAGCGACTGCTACCAGCCAATTCACTTATCAAAAAGATTTCAAGCTGTCCTCTATTCCCGGCGAAGACTGGAACACCCTGCTTCAAAACGCCGCTCACTCCGGCGGAGTCAATGATTCTCAAATCAAGCTCCCTCTACAATTGCAATGGACAGCCAACACAGGCAGCAATATCTTTATGACTTCCCCCATTATCGCCGGACAAAAAGTATTCGTTGCCACCACCGACGACAATGTATCACTGAATACATTCATCTGCGCATTCGACTTCAACTCCGGCAAACTATTGTGGAAATTCCCTACTGCAAATTCAGTAAAGAACACAATAGCCTATGAAAATGGAATTGTAATAGCCCAGGATGCCGCCTGCAACCTCTATGCCTTAGACGCAGAATCAGGGAAATTACTTTGGAAACAATACATCAATCTGAACAGTTACCCCTATCTGACAGAAGGAGTGACCGTAGATAAAGGCGTAGCCTATGCCGGAATCGGCGCCGGACTATCCGCCTATGACTTAAAAACAGGACAAACAATATGGACTAACAAAGACTGGAAACAACGGGAAGGCGCTACTACCACCCTGACCGTTGCCGGAAATGTATTAGTCAGCGGAACGCAATGGGGCGGATTATACGGCAATGACGTCCGCACCGGAAAACAACTATGGAAACTCTCCGACAACGGGCTCGGCAACCGGGGAGCATCTCCGGTCTATAAAGACGCCAAACTATGGATTATCTCTTCCAAAAGCTTCTTCACCATAGAGCCGCAAACCGGAAAAGTACTTCAACAAAAAGAACTCTCTGCCAATCTGGACGTTACATCCACCCCGCTCGTCACCGAACAGGAGATTATCTTCGGTACTGCCGACCGTGGAGTCTTCGCACTGGACAAATCCACACTTTTCAACAAATGGAAAGCAGAGACATCGCCTTCACTCGTCTACACCGCCCCTTACTCCAGCACCCCGCAAGCCGGAGTGGAAACAAGCCCCGTAGCGTCACAAGGAGTTGTCTACATCGGAGCTTCCGACGGTTATCTATACGCTATCGACCAGGCAACGGGAATCATAAAAGAGAAATATAACCTCGGAGCACCTGTATTCTCCACCGTAGCCGTATCCGGTAACCGGATGATTGTTTGCGACTTTGCAGGAAATGTGTATTGCTTCTCATCGAAGTAAACTCTCTCCTCGATTCTGTAAAAGCAAAAGGCAGATATTTTATAGAACTCCCCTTCATTCAAGATGCCAAATTGGTATCTTGAAAGTTATTTGAGATAACCTATCTTATACAGTTTTTCTCACCCCGCGCGTTGTAATTTGAAGATTATCACGTATCTTTGCCCCTCAATCATAAATACGAGATATGGCTATTACAATCAAGAAAGTCACCACAAAGAGTGAGCTAAAGAAATTTATCCGTTTCAATTACAGGATGTATAAGGACAATCCTTATTCCGTGCCCGACCTCTATGACGATATGCTCAATACGTTCAACAAAAAGAAAAACGCGGCATTCGAGTTCTGTGAAGCAGATTATTTCCTGGCATACCGGGACGATAAAATCGTAGGGCGCGTAGCCGCTATCGTCAACAACCGTGCCAATGAGAAATGGGACTGCAAGAACGTCCGTTTCGGATGGATAGACTTCATTGACGACCCCGAAGTCTCTGCCGCCCTCATCAAGACAGTAGAAGACTGGGGAAAAGAAAGGGGCATGACGCACATTGCCGGCCCTCTCGGATTTACCGATTTCGACGCGGAAGGAATGCTGGTTGAAGGATTCGACCAACTCAGCACGATGGCTACCATCTACAACCACCCCTACTATCCGGTACACATGGAGAAACTCGGCTTCGAGAAAGACGCCGACTGGGTGGAATACCAAATCTACATTCCCGATGCCATCCCCGACAAGCACAAGCGCATCTCCGAACTGATTCAACGGAAATATAACCTCAAGATAAAAAAATACACTTCCGGAAGGAAAATAGCCAAAGACTACGGACAGAAGATTTTCGAGCTGATGAACGAAGCATACAGCCCGCTCTACGGCTACTCCCCACTGACACAGCGGCAAATCGACCAGTACGTGAAAATGTACCTGCCTATTCTCGACTTGCGCATGGTGACCCTTATCACTGATGCCAACGATGAACTGGTCTGCGTAGGTATCTCCATGCCTTCACTTGCCGAAGCCCTGCAAAAGTCGCACGGACGCTTGCTGCCTCTCGGATGGTTCTACCTGCTGAAAGCACTGTTCATGAAACGTCGTGCCAAAATGCTTGATTTACTACTTGTTGCAGTGAAGCCGGAATACCAGAACAAAGGTGTTAACGCTTTGTTATTTTCCGATTTAATTCCAGTTTATCAAAAATTAGGTTTTATCTTTGCAGAAAGCAACCCCGAACTCGAACTGAACGGAAAGGTTCAGGCTCAATGGGATTACTTTGAGACTAAGCAACATAAGCGCCGCCGTGCGTTCATCAAAGAGATAAAATAAAAACAGCTATGGAAGAGAACGAATTGATACCTGTAGACAACAACAATGCAGTAGAGTACACTGACGACAACATCCGCCACTTGAGCGACATGGAGCATGTCCGCACACGCCCCGGTATGTATATCGGCAGGCTGGGCGACGGCGCGCATGCCGAAGACGGAATCTATGTCCTCCTGAAAGAAGTAATCGACAACAGTATTGACGAGTTCAAGATGCAAGCCGGTAAGAAAATTGAGATTACCGTTGAAGAAAACCTTCGTGTCAGTGTTCGCGACTACGGACGAGGCATTCCGCAAGGAAAACTGATTGAAGCGGTCAGCATGCTGAACACAGGTGGTAAGTACGACAGTAAAGCATTCAAGAAGAGTGTCGGACTGAACGGTGTCGGTGTGAAAGCCGTCAACGCATTGAGCTCCCGTTTCGAGGTACGCAGTTACCGCGACGGCAAAGTACGTACCGCCACTTTCTCCAAAGGAAACCTGCTGACTGACAATACGCAAGATACCGAAGAGGAAAACGGAACCTATATCTTCTTCGAGCCGGACAACACATTATTCCTGAACTATTGTTTCAAGCCCGAATTTATCGAGACGATGCTACGCAACTACACGTACCTCAATACCGGACTTGCCATTATCTATAACGGTCACCGCATCCTGTCGCGCAACGGTCTTGTAGACCTCCTGAACGACAACATGACGGCTACCGGACTTTATCCGATTATCCATCTGAAAGGCGAAGACATCGAGATAGCCTTCACCCATACCGGACAATACGGAGAAGAATACTACTCTTTCGTCAACGGTCAGCACACCACGCAGGGCGGTACGCATCAAAGTGCTTTCAAGGAACACATCGCCCGCACCATCAAGGAGTTCTTCAATAAGAATATGGACTACACCGACATCCGTAACGGATTAGTTGCCGCCATCGCCGTCAATGTAGAAGAACCTATCTTTGAGAGTCAGACCAAAACCAAACTGGGTTCTACCAATATGGTTCCCGGCGGCGTGACGGTTAATAAATACGTAGGTGACTTCATCAAACAGGAAGTGGACAACTTCCTGCACAAACATGCGGACGTAGCCGAAGCAATCCAACAGAAGATTCAGGAATCGGAAAAGGAACGCAAAGCCATCGCCGGCGTGACGAAACTTGCCCGCGAACGTGCCAAGAAAGCGAACCTGCACAACCGTAAACTGCGCGACTGCCGCATCCACCTCAACGACCCGAAGGGAAAAGGACTCGAAGAGGACTCCTGCATCTTTATCACCGAGGGTGACTCCGCAAGCGGTTCCATCACCAAAAGCCGTGATGTTAACACTCAGGCGGTATTCAGTCTACGCGGTAAACCGCTGAACTCTTTCGGACTGACAAAGAAAGTGGTTTACGAGAACGAAGAGTTCAACCTGCTCCAGGCTGCACTGAATATAGAAGACGGTATAGAAGGACTGCGCTACAACAAGGTCATTGTAGCAACCGATGCCGATGTGGACGGTATGCACATCCGCCTGTTACTGATTACCTTCTTCCTGCAATTCTTCCCCGACCTCATCAAGAAGGGGCATGTATATATCCTGCAAACTCCCTTGTTCCGCGTGCGCAACAAGAAAAAGACGCTCTATTGTTACAGCGAGGAGGAACGTGTCAACGCAATCAACGAATTAAGCCCGAATCCCGAAATCACCCGATTCAAAGGATTGGGAGAAATCTCGCCGGACGAGTTCAAGCACTTTATCGGCAAGGACATGCGTCTGGAACAAGTATCATTGCGCAAGACGGACGCAGTAAAAGAACTACTTGAATTCTACATGGGCAAGAATACCATGGAACGACAGAACTTTATTATAGATAACTTGGTTATAGAAGAAGACTTGGCATCATGAGAAAAGCAATATTCCCGGGTACTTTCGACCCCTTCACCATCGGACATTATTCGGTAGTGGAACGTGCACTTACCTTTATGGACGAGATTGTGATAGGAATCGGTATCAACGAGAACAAGAATACGTATTTCCCCATCGAGAAAAGGGAAGAAATGATTCGGGAACTTTACAAAGACGAACCTCGCATCAAAGTGATGTCATATGATTGTCTGACGATTGATTTTGCGCAGGAAGTAGGAGCACGGTTCATCGTCCGCGGCATCCGTACCGTGAAGGATTTCGAGTACGAAGAGACGATTGCGGACATCAACCGCAAACTAGCGGGCATTGAAACCATCCTGCTCTTCACTGAACCCGAACTGACTTGTGTCAGCTCTACGATTGTACGCGAGTTATTGACCTATAATAAAGATATCAGCCAGTTTATTCCTGAAGGAATGAGGATAAGTTGAGAATAGAGCAAAGTAAGATTATGAGTAAGATTAAAATATACGTCCTTTTGGCTTGCCTGTGGACAGTATCAGCCGTACAGGCTCAGAATTTCGGTTCGGCTGCCATGCGCAAGCTACAAATGGCAGAATTTGCAATCTCCAACTTCTATGTAGACAAAGTAGATGAGGACAAGCTGGTAGAAGAAGCCATCATCAAAATGTTGGCACAACTCGACCCGCACTCCACCTACTCGGACGCAGAGGAAGTGAAGAAAATGAACGAACCTCTCCAAGGCAACTTCGAAGGTATCGGGGTACAGTTCCAAATGATTGAAGATACATTACTGGTGGTGCAACCCGTCAGCAACGGCCCTTCCGAGAAAGTCGGCATCCTTGCCGGCGACCGCATTATCGCCGTTTACGACAGCGCCATTGCCGGAGTGAAGATGAGTACGGAAGATATAATGAAACGTCTTCGCGGCCCGAAAGGTTCCAAAGTCAACCTGAAGATTGTTCGTCGTGGCGTGCAAGACCCATTGGTTTTCACCGTAAAAAGAGACAAGATTCCTATCCTCAGCCTTGACGCTTCTTACATGATTCAGCCCAAGACAGGCTATATCCGCATCAACCGCTTCGGAGCAACCACCGCCGAGGAGTTCAAGAAAGCAATGAAGGAACTTCAGAAGCAAGGCATGAAGGATATGATTCTCGACTTGCAAGGCAATGGCGGGGGATACCTCAACGCTGCCATCGACCTTGCCAACGAATTCCTGGGACAAAAGGAACTAATCGTCTACACCGAAGGCCGGACTGCCAAACGCAGCGATTTTTATGCCAAGGGCAACGGGGACTTCCGTAACGGCCGCCTCATTGTATTAGTAGATGAATACACAGCTTCCGCCAGTGAAATCGTCAGCGGTGCGGTGCAGGATTGGGACAGGGGAATCATCGTCGGCCGCCGTTCTTTCGGCAAAGGACTGGTGCAGCGTCCCATCGACCTGCCGGACGGTTCCATGATTCGTCTGACTATCGCCCGTTATTACACTCCTGCAGGCCGCTGCATCCAAAAGCCTTATGACAGCTCGACAGATTACAATAAAGACTTGATAGAACGCTTCAACCACGGCGAACTGATGAATGCCGACAGCATCCACTTCCCGGATTCACTGAAAGTACAGACTAAGAAACTGGGACGCACAGTCTATGGCGGTGGCGGTATCATGCCGGATTATTTCGTACCTATCGACACTACTTTGTACACGGATTATCACCGGAACCTGGTAGCCAAAGGCGTCATCATTAAATTTACGATGAAGTTCATCGAAGGCCACCGGAAGGAATTGGCGGGCAAGTACAAGAAGTTCGAATCATTCAATGAAAAGTTTATCATTGACGATGACATGATGGCAACTTTACGCGAAATGGGCGATAAAGAGGGCGTGAAGTTTAATGAAGAGCAGTATCAGAAATCGCTCCCGCTCATCAAAACTCAACTCAAAGCATTGATAGCACGTGACCTTTGGGATATGAATGAATATTTCCGGGTGATGAATACAACGAATGAGAGTGTACAAAAGGCATTGGAGATATTGAATTCGGACGAATATCAGAAGAAACTGAAAGTAAATCAACACTGATATTCATCAACTCTCTCCTATATTAAAAATGCACATTTCTCTTTCACCTATCACCGACGGCAATCAAACGCTTTATTCATCGAGGTTTCCGACGGTGATAGGTTGTTTTTCAACCTATCACCTCATCTATCACCTATCACCGTCAAGGCCGTTTTCCTTTCTTACACCGTATCTGTCAATCGGGACAAGGCTGATAAATTCCTCAAACAAGTAGGAATACTTTGTTTTTCTCCCTTATATAGTTTATCTTTGCCGCTGATATAGTTCATCTACCATAGCCGTGACGAATTCCTACCACGGCCATGAAGAGAAGCTACCACAGCCATGGCAAGATCTTACCACGGCCGTGACAGACTAATGATAAAGGCACCGGAACATAACTATCCCTACGTCTTAATCAAAGAATAAAGGCAGGACAACTTATATAAAGCCGCTTGATAACAAACAAACAACAGCTATATAACACAATCCCCTCTAACGAAGTCCAACGATAACTAATTTGTTTTGCAACAACAAAACACGATGTATTTACGATAAACTAAATAGAGAACAATGGCAATACAATTTGAATTGTACAAGACTCCCCATCCCAAGGATGAGGAAGGCAAAGAGACGTATCACGCACGCGTAGTCAACTTCCAGCATATCGACACGGATTATCTGGCAAAGGAAATCCAGATAGCCACCTCGCTGACCGAAGGAGACGTAAAATCTGTCCTCGATTCCCTTAGTCACTTTATGGGCGACCGGCTTCGGGAGGGAGAAAGCGTCCATCTGGACGGTATCGGCTATTTTCAGATAAAACTGAACAGCAAAGAACCTATCACTTCACCCAAGCTGAAAGCGAATCAAATCAAGCTCAAAGCCAACATCAGCTTCAAGGCGGATATCAAACTGAAAAAGTCAGTCAGCGTCGTACACCTGGAACGAAGCAAATTGAAACCCCATTCGGCTTCCCGCTCGAACGAAGAAGTAGACAAACTGCTGACCAACTATTTCAACAATAACCCGATATTAACCCGCTCCGACTTTCAAAGGCTCTGCGGTTTCACTCCCACCACCGCCGCACGGCACATCAAACGGCTGAAAGAGGAAAAGAAATTGAAGAATATCCATACGTATTATAATCCGATTTATATGCCGATGCCTGGGTATTATGGGATGGCGGAAATAAAAGAGGATGAAACAAATGTAATACAGAAATAAAGAAACTAAATAGCTCCTCAAAAACAAAAAGATAATCATTATTAATACCTCATAGGTGCAAATTCTGCACTTATGATAATAGACTGTCACATTTCTTTGTCCCACTATCCAAGCTATTATAAACAAGGATACAATATAAAGAAAGATTAAAAAAGAAATTCAGTTGTCGCAAAATTTGCGACAACTGAATTTCGTGCTGTTTCCACCCCTAACTTGTGCAAGAACTACCCAGATTGATTATTGTCTTAATTAGCAAGGATAAACACATAAATGTATTATTTTCCTCAGAAAAAAAGAGAATAAAGCTACTCCTATTATTTGCCTTGAAGCGTTATAATAGAACGCGCCGGAATCTGAACAGTCTTTCCACTTTTCACTGTCCCTACAGGAAGCAAATCTTCCCCTTCTTTATCTGAAGTACGATAAATCTGCCATTGTGCATTTCCTACTTTTTCTTCATTAATAGAAAACTCTTTTTCTTCATTAGCATAATTGACAACTACCATCACATACGTTCCATCTGTATTCTTATAAGCAGAACACATCAATCCTTGTTGATCGGTATCACCATCGGGAATCAAAGTCCCCGTTTTATCGAAAGTCGAAACGGACAGCCGTACTGCACCCGGACGGATAAAGCGGCTGTAATTTCCCAAAGCCCACATCAGTTTGGAGTCTTCTACTCTGCCATCCAAAAAGTTGCCGTCCGTAGTATATTCACGAATCAATCCGTCTTTGTAATCGCCGCCAATGGCACGCCACCACTGCCAACTCTTTGCTCCGGCATATACGATGTCATGATGGATAATACGGGCTACATAAAGCGCTGTCTTCATCGTACGGTCATAGCCGTTTCCACCACCGATTTCTTCGTCATTACCCATGATGCAAGTCTCCGTCTGCCAGAAGTCAACATTGTGTTTATCCAATGTATCACGCAATTGACAACGTATATTACGCAATTCGCTTAATGGCGTAGTAGTCCAATAGCTATGTCCGAGCATCAGTCGGGGAACGTTCGGAATATCTCCCAAATATGTATCCACACTATCGGGACAGAAGAAAGCCTGAATCTGATAGCCACGCTGCCAGTCCGTCTCGTGAGTGCGGAACATGCAACGGTAGTCGGAAGATTCGTTGACAAGAATCTGTGTATCCATATCCCGGTTTACAAATTCTTTGCTTAACAAACGGACGGTATGGGCTACTTCCCTGTTGGTTGCAGGACAGCCTTCCTGCTTCGGGCCTACCCAGTTCCAATGTCCGTCCGGTTCGTTGAAAGGGCAGATATAGTCGAACTTGATACCGTCATGTTTCTCTACTCCCTGCACTACGTCCGCCAGAAAACTGGCATACTTTTCGTAACAGTCCGGCTTCAAGTTTGCCGTGCCGCCACGACCGGTATTGGTAGCTAGCCCGTTCTGCGTATAATACACAGGGGGGGAGTTCAGGAAAGCAAGGAATTTGTTCACTCCCCGTTCTTTTGCCAGTTTGAGGAAGTTACGCTGTCCTCGTTGCTTGTTCCAGTCGTATGTTCCGTCGGCGTTGAGGAAACATTCGGCACGCATCCAGGGGGAAGCAATCTGACTGGCTTCGCCCTGTTCAGTGCTGCCTGCTCCGACGTTGAAACGCCAGAGGGACAGGCCGATACCTTTCGGCTTTCCGTTCGCATCCTTCCCGGTGCTGAACAGCCAGTCGGCAACCTGATTCTGCTTTTCCTGCGGCCAAAGTCCGATGAATTGCATACTCCAGGCGTCAGAAGCGCCGAAATATGCCATCGTTTGACAGGGTTTGTCCGTTTCTATCTGAAAATTGATATCGGGGGCAGGACGGGAAGAACATCCACCCGCCATACCTGCGATTGAGAAGAAGCCTAAAGCGGCTAAGAGCGTTTTACCTTTCATAGTCTAATCTAATACCTGTTGAAAACCATTTTATTGAAGAGTATAAATAAAGGTAGATATACCTTTAGCAGGTACCACACCTTTATTATAGCCGGGTTCACGTTTCAAGTCCTTAGCTTCAGAAGTAGTGTATTGTTCAAAACCACCCACTTCTTTACCTAATCCTTCAAACGTATTATTTATTTCCGCACGCTTATCGGTCATATTTGTATATACCACTACCAGTTTATCTTTCTCCGGTGAAATATAAGCTGTAGCAAAGAAATCCTTCGTTTCTTCTTCCATCTTTAAATCAATACGCTGATAACCTGGACGCACAAATGCACTGTAATTACCCAATACCCAAAGATTTTTGCTGGCCTTATAAGTGCCGTTAGTAGCCAGATCCTCGTAGCTTTCGCCGTCTTTTCCATCGGGAGAAAGGCGAATCAGATAAAAACGGCTCTTCTGACTCCAGCGTTCACGGCTACAAGTGGTCCAGTACGACCAGGAACTGACATTGGCTGTAGCCAAATCCTGATGAATCACTTTCGCCATACTCAAAGCCAGATCCATATAAGAAGCATCTCCATAACTAGCATAGTCTTCATAGTTTTCGCTCAACATACTCCATTCTGTCTGATAGACTTTCAAACCGTATTGTTCTGCTTTTGACTTGACGGAAGAACGGACAGAATACATATTACTCCAGTTTGTATCCAACCAATAGCTATGTCCGCAAATCAACTTTGGCAAATGAGCCAGATCACCGATATAAGTATCCGTGTTACCAGGATTAAAGAACGCTTCGATTACATCGCCGCGGGCACTTCCGGCATCACCATTACCATAAAGGTAATCCCATTTTCCGGCTTCAGCCAATAGCATCTGAGTATCAGTCAACCCCTTCGCCGTCAGACTTGCATCCAGCGCCTTAGCTAGTGTTGCCACTTCCGTGTTCTGCCAGGCAGAACCTTCTTGCTCATTTCCATTCCAGTTATACTGAGGTTCATTAACCGGACTAATATGGCTTATATTGTAGCCTTCATCCACAAAATGCTTGGCACAAGTAGCTAAAAAGTCAGCAAAATCATCATAATGTTCCGGTTTTAAATTACTCCAAGCTCCTTTGTCTGAACGCGCCTGACCATTATAGGTATAATACACAGGCGGCGTGTTACTGAACAGCACAAACGACTCACAACCATACTCTTTTGCCTTTTCCATGAAATATCTTCGTCCGGCAGACTTAGACCAGTCATAACCACCGTTTGCACCTGTCAGGAAGCACTCGACACGACTA
>ERZ791731.98-NODE-98-length-57096-cov-50.58_pt1 | contig 57096 bp, 35 predicted proteins | sample MGYA00509954_ERZ791731 | MGnify/ENA primary metagenome ERZ791731 (study PRJEB30046, sample SAMN00715134) | human gut metagenome | study: EMG produced TPA metagenomics assembly of the A metagenome-wide association study of gut microbiota in type 2...
TAGGGCTTACTAGGGACTTGCACCCATTAGACAATGCTCATGCCGAGCATACAAGAAGAAACAGGCTGTTGGAGCACAAAGTTCCGACAGCCTGTTTTTAGTTTTATCAGCAACTATTTCCTTACAAAGGCTACACTTTTTGCCCCAAAAAGAAAAAAAACACGCTTTTTCTTAAAATAATTTAGTTTTTTCTTGGTAGTATTAAATCTTTTTTATACTTTTGTAGTCGATAAATAAATGACGCAACCTAGAAATTTAAACTTAAGAAACTTTCCTCTTGGATTCTTTTTATATAGATTCAGCCGAAGTTTTTTCAGATGTTAGAAGACGCAATAAATAATTTAAGAAAATTCTGGTAATAGGCTCCTATATATTATATAATAATGTGTAGCATGCTTAAAGGCCTAATTTACATAAACAAAAACAAATAGTAAAATTTTAAAAGTTAGTTACATGGTGAACGCAATCAAAAAATTGTGTAAAGTCTGCCTAGTAACGACAATGGTGTTAACACCATCTTCTGTCCTCGCACAGAACGTCGTGAAAGGTACCGTGCTGGACGCAAACAACGAGCCAGTGATCGGAGCATCTGTCATCGAAAAGGGCAACCCTAAGAATGGCACAGTTACTGACCTCGATGGTAATTTTACGCTTAACCTGAAAGCCGGCAAGACTGCCGTTATCTCTTACATCGGTATGGTGGCACAAGAGGTAAAAGTGGGGGGGGCAAGCCCAAACCATCGTATTGAAGGATGACAACAGTCAGCTCAACGAAGTTGTCGTTGTCGGTTATACAAGTAAAGCCCGCAAGGACCTCACCGGTTCTGTAGGTTCAATCTCTGGACAAAAGCTTGCTGTTGTTCCAGTGGCTTCTGCTGCTGAGGCATTAGCAGGTAAGATTGCCGGTGTGCAGGTTACCACAGTCGATGGTGCACCTGGTGCCGACATCAATATCCGTATTCGTGGTGGTTCAGCCATCTCAAGTTCCCAGGACTCTAAACCTTTGTTTATCGTCGATGGTTTCCAGGCTGACAACATCAACGACATCCCTCCTACCGATATTCAGAGCATCGATGTATTGAAGGATGCTTCCCTCACCGCTGTTTATGGTGCACGAGGTGGTAATGGTGTAGTTATCGTTACTACAAAATCTGCACAGGCTGGTAAGGTGAAGGTTGATTTCAATGCCTATGGTCAGCTCTCTTGGCTGGCAGGCAAGCAGGAAATGCTGGATACTTACGAGTTCGTCAAGTATCAGTTGGACGGAACCTATGACAGCAACAGCAAGAAGTACGCATTCCGCCGTGACTTCGGTAACCCTAACGACCTTGACATCTACAAGACAAAGACAACCCACGACTGGCAAGATGAGCTGATGGGCGACCCAGCCTTGACCCAGATGTACAATGTTACCGTAAATGGTGGTAACGAGAAGTTGCGTTTCAGCACCTCTCTCACCCAGCACAACCAGGATGGTATCATCTCAAATTCTGGCGTTCGCCGTACCAACATGAATACCAAGATCAATGTCAAGTTGGCTAAGAACGTTAACCTCTTGGTAAACCCTCGTTTTACTTATCGTCGTGACCTCGGTGCAGGTGCCAGCGGCATCGGTACAGGTGGTTTGGTGGGCGTATTGAACTACAAGCCAACCAATGGTCTCCGCGAGTTTACCAGCTATGATGACGAGTGGCAGGACTTCTCTGTAGAACGTTACTGGAAACTGGCTAGTCCTTTGGACGACATCAATCAGAATTATCTGCTGAAGCATTCTTACAGTTTCACCAACCAGGCTAGTCTCACATGGGAAATCATTCCTAACCTGACCTTCCGTTCAGACATTGCCCAGTTCTGGTCATTCTCAGACAACAACCGTTTCTACGGCTATCTGACAGATGAGGCTGCCAAGAACGAGAACATGCCTGTGGCTCAGATTACAAACACCCGTGGTTTCAAGTATACATGGACAAATACCCTGAACTATAGCTTAACCCTGAAGGAGAAGCACAATTTCTCTTTCTTGCTCGGTCAGGAAGTTCAGCATACACAAACCACAACCAACTATCAGGCATCCCGCTATTTTCCACAGAGCACATCTCCAAGATATGCTTTCAACAACATGGGTCTGGGTTCTGCATACGCCAGCACATCAAGCGTAACAACTCCTAACCGTATTGCATCTTACTTCGGTCAGATCAACTACAACTATATGCACAAGTACCTGCTCTCAGGTACCATGCGTGCTGATGGTTCTACCCGATTCGCTCCAGGTAACCAGTGGGGTTACTTCCCTTCTATCTCTGGTGCATGGGTTATCTCTGAAGAGTCTTGGTGGAACAAGGACGTTGTTGATCAGTTGAAGATCCGTGCAGCTTTCGGTCTTTCAGGTAACAACAATATCGGTGATGACCGTTGGCGCTATCAGTATAACATCAATGCACAGGGTGGTCCTAGCTGGGGCGAGAGCACAACAACCCAGAATGGTGACAAATATTATGCATCAGACGGTTTGTTCCCTAACAACAAGATTAAGTGGGAGACTACAGTAACCCGCAACCTGGCTGCTGATATTTCTCTCTTCAAGGGTCGCATCACCCTTACACCTGAAGTTTACTGGAACACCACACGCGACTTGCTCTACAAGTGCCAGATTCCTACCACAACCGGTTACTCACAGCAGTGGCAGAACGTAGGCCGCGTATCCAACAAGGGTTTTGAGCTTTCTATCAATGGCGATATCCTCCGCGGTAAGGACTATGTTCTCTCTGCTAACTTCAACATGGGTATGAACAAGACCAAGGTAGAGAAGATTAACGGTACAGACGCTTACATCCCTGGTAAGTCATGGGATTCAGAGGATAACTTCCGCCTCGTAGAGGGTAAGGAAGTAGGTCTTATCTATGGTTATGTATTCGAAGGTCTTTATGGTTTCAATGAATTCCACAGAAATGGCTTCAGCTATGCAGCCAATGATGAGGCATACCTGGCAGAAAACCCTGGCGTACAGGAGAAGCCAACCGTTACAGGTCTGTTTGGTACAGCTCCTGGCCGCATCAAGCTGAAGGATATCAACGGTGATGGCAAGATCGACATCAACGACCGTACTGTAGTTGGTAATACCAACCCTAAGGTACAGGGTGGTTTCGGTTTGTCAGGAAAGTGGAAGAATTTCGACTTCACAGCCAACTTCACCTACATGCTCGACTTCGACGTGATCAACGCTACTGCATACCAGCTTTCATCAGCAAAGGGTGCCAGCCAGATCAATCCTCGCAACGTATTGAAGAAGTTTGACTATAACAACCGTTGGGTTTATCATGGAGATATCTACATCGAGAATGCAGATGGAACCAAGAGTATCTACAACCTCAACGAGTGCCTGTTGGGCAATTCACAGCACATCGATTACCTCGATATTTACGAAGAGCTCAATGCCGGTAAGACCTTGTGGAACCCACAGGATGTAACCAAGAACTACACCCTCTCTAATTTCGTAGAAGATGGTTCATTCCTCCGTCTCAACGACTTGACAATCGGTTACACATTGCCTACAACCCTTACAAAGAAGTGGGGTATCTCTCGCCTCCGTTTGTATGTTACAGGCTCTAACATCTTCTGCATCACCGGCTACTCAGGCTATGACCCAGAAGTTGACATTCAGAATGGCTTGACACCTAACGTTGACTGGAACCGCTACCCACGTAGCCACAGCTACCTCTTCGGTGTGAACCTTTCATTCTAAACTAGGTATATAATATATAATAAGGAAATACAATATGAAAATTAAAAATATATTGATGTGCAGTCTGTTGCTGGCAGGCTTGTCTTCCTGCAACGACTACTTGGATGTAGACGCTCCTTCTAAGGTGACCGACAAACAAGTGTTCAGCAGTACAGAAGAAGCCGACCGCTTGTTGAATGCGGTTTACCAGTCTACTTGTAGCGGTAGCACATACGGTAACGCATACCTCACAACCTTCAACTTCAACAGCGATGTAGAATTCTCTACTTCTTCTGCCGAAGAGCAAAGCGTAAGCCACAACGACTGGAAGCAGTTTGACGGTGAGGCAGATGGTAGCAGTATCAAGAGCACCTGGGATGCGGCTTACCAGACTATCGAGCGTGCCAACAACTTTGTAAACGCAGCAGAGAAATCTTCACTCTACGGCAATGCAGACCTCGACCAGATGATTGGTGAGGCAAAGTGTATCCGTGCTATGAACTATCTCGACCTGGTGATTCTCTGGGGAGATATCCCTTTCACCTTCACCCGTACTTACGATCAGGAATCTCTGATCATGCCTATGGGAAACCGTGATGAGATTCTTACAGCTCTTATCAACGACCTGAAGCAGGCTGCGCCAAAGATGAAGAAGGCTAAGGAAATCACAGAAGGCGTAGAGCGCTGCTCTAAGGAGTTTGCATGGTCTCTCATTGCCCGTATCTCCATGTTCCGTGCCGGTTATTCTCTCCGCCATGGCGAAGATACAAAGGCTGCAGGTACCATGGAGCGTGCTGCTGACTATGAAGAGTATTACAAGATTGCCCGTACATACGCAGATTCTGTCATCCAGGAAGGTACTCATGCGTTGACCAACGACTACATGAAGGTATTCAACGATGAGTGTAACTATGCAGTTGTAAGCAACGACGATGTCATCTTCGAAATCCCATTCGTTCAGAATGTAAACGGAAGCATCGGATATATCCAAGGTCCTAAGGCTGACTTCTCAAGTGCCGGTGATACCGATCACCCTTGGGGTAAGATGAGTGGTAGCGTAGGTTTGAATGCTTTCTATCGCTTCACATTTGACAAGGAAGATGTACGCCGCAATACTGTAGGCTACTGGTCTTACGGATACAATGGTATTGCTGCATTGCAGAATTCATATACCAACTACTGTCTGAAGTGGTCTAAGCTTTGGGACAGAAGTCATACTCAGGGTAATACCTCTGAAGGCAATACCGGTATCAACTTCCCATACATGCGCTATGCTGACGTTCTCCTGATGTATGCAGAGGCAGAAAACGAATTGAACGGTCCTACCGATGCAGCCAAGAATGCATTGAAGCAGGTTCGTGAGCGTGCGTTCCGTGGTGCAGCCAATAAGGCTGAAAAGGTAGACGGCTATGTAAGTGCACTCGGTACCAAGGATGAGCTCTTCAAGGCTATCGTTGACGAGCGTGCCTGGGAATTTGGCGGTGAGAATATCCGCTGGAAGGATCTTGTTCGCTGGAACCTCTACAGCAAGGTGCTCTACAAGAACTTCTGGAAGTATTATGGTATGGGTTGCGACCGTGACGAAAGCTACGATGTAGATGGTAACTTCAATGATTTACCAAATGACTTCTTCTACAGAACCCGTACAAGAGCTCAGTGGAACCAGCAGGTAGCAGAAAACCCAGAGAAGTATAATGCTGCCAACTATCCAGAGGTATTCAACTTCGCCAATACAGATGCCAGCCTCGGTATCATTGAGGTTTACAAGACTCAGGGCGATGACTTCAGCATCGATAACCTTTGGGAGAACTGGGGACTCAACGGTAAGCTGATGCCTCAGGAAGGTGGAGAAGCCGACTGGAAGAAAGCATATCTTTTCGACTGGCTCGATGAGAACACAGGTATAGCTAAGGCTCAGTGCAGATGCTCTATCAGAGGTTACATCTTCATCGACCAGCTGGGAGTAATGCAGACAACCAACATTCCTGAGTATAACAGCGAAGTAAACTTGTCTACTCTCCCATCGGTAAGATACATCCTGCCAATTCCAAAAGATGTAATCAGCCGCAGCCTGGGACAGTACAAGAATTATTATGGTTATTAATCAATGACTTAGAATCATAAAAGATATGAAGAAATTATTTATATTTTCAATGATATTAGCAGCAACCATGTCGTTCTTTGCTTCATGCAAAGACGACGATGGTTACAACGATGCAGACGCTGACCGTCTGCCTATGCCTATGTTCCGCAGTACACAGAACACGGCATCATCATCCACTCCCTATTATTGTGACATTGCTTCTAGAGTGGATCCAAATATCTCACTCTACCTGCAGCAGCACGGCTATAAGGCAAGTACACACGTGAATGACATGCGCTTATTCTGGTACGGTGTAGATGGTGCAGATGCATACGAATTGAAAGCAAAAGTAATGGGAACCTCATGGGACAAGGAGGAGAATCCAAATCTTCTGGATACCATTTTGACAGCAGACCAGCTTTCTTTCCTTCACGAAGACTTGCAGTATAGCACAGGTTATCTGTATGCCATCCGTGCCCTCGTTGACAGAAACGATTTGAACAATCCTCACAACTCCAAGTGGTTTGGTATGGGTGATGGTTCTCATCAGGTAGACCAGTCACGTGATGACAGCCGTAACCAAACCGGTGCTTTGACAACAGGTATGCGCTACGATGTACCAAGCGTATTCTGGACTGAGAACGTAACCAAGACTTCTATGGATGTGTGCTTCATGCCACAGACAGAAGGCGATTACGAGAAGGATTACAAGGATTTCTTCAAGGCTGGTGCTGAGGTAAAGGATGGAGAGTGGGTATTCGATGAAATCCGCGTAGTTCCATCTGCTGATAACGCACAGCTTCCAGAGCACATCATCAAACCTACTGCTGAACAGCGTGCTGCCGGCCGTGTTCATATTGAAGGTCTGGAATCCAACGCTGCTTATATCGTAAGCGGACAGAACAACAACATCAAGCGCTACTACGACCGCCAGTACAACTCTACCATGGTACGTATGGAAGGTGATCCTGGTGAACCAATCCTCATCAAGGCAAATACAGCAGAAGAGGCTAAGCGCGATACCTTGTTGCAGAACATGGGCTTGCAGAAGGGTAAGATCTTCGGTTGCGAGGACCTTGTTGCTACCCGTATCGATACCATCCTGACCAACTATATGTCTGACAATAAGATTGCAGAAGGTCAGATCTTCTATCTCGAAGGTGGCAAGACCTACTACTGCTCTTCAACAGTTGAAATGACCAAGGGCTTTACCATTGCAACCAATCCTGCGGATATTGCTGCCGGTAAGGGTCGTGCAACCATTCTCCAGGGAATCGGTTACAACAGCGAGGCTAAGACAGCAGCAAATGCCGTGAGCTGGGGATTGTGCCGTAATGCACGCTCTGGTGCTGAGAACGGTGTGACATTGGCTATCCAGCCTATCATCATGCAGGACATCAACTTCCACCCAATGGCTTGGTTCAACTACTTTGACCAGAAGGGAGAAAACGGTAATCCACAATGTACCATTACCCAGAACTACTTCATGAATATGTACAGCCAGGGATTGTCATTCTCACTCGCTGAACTTCGTATCGAAAGATGTACATTCAGTGGTCACGTTCGTGGTTTCATCCGTTTCCAGGGTCCTAACCGTCAGATTATCGAGAAGTTGACCGTCAACGATTGTGTATTCTACGATGAAGGTGGTTATGATACCAACGGCCGTGGTTACTCATGGTTCGCAGGTCCAGGTAACAACCGCAAGTCAAACTTCTACAAGAATTTGACCTTCACCAATAATACCATCATCAATAGTCCACGCCACGCCTTGATTACAGAGGCAAAGAACCTGGCTTGGCCTGATGGTACAACATGGAACATCAATGTATCTAACAATACATTCGTCAACTTCTCACCACGCTCTAACAACAAGAGCCACGGTTTGATGTTCGAAATCAAGTATGCTCCAGGTGGTTCTAAGATTACCTGCAAGAAGAACCTCTTCGTATTTGCCGGTAACAAGAATGATAGTGGCCGTGACTACTTCCAGAAGGGTATGATCATCGATACCAAGGATATTATTTACGACTTCGCAGACAACTACTCTACCGTAGTTCCTGCTTACGACAAGTATAAGTCATCTACAGATCCTAAGACAAGTCTCCTGGATGGTATGTTCATGCAGAACGCATTCTCTAACACCAAGACAGGTGCCGGCTACAACAAGGGAGCCCTCAACGTTGGTGGTATGGGTGAAACCCAAATTAAGTTTGGTGACAATCATAACAAGAATGAGGCAGACGCTGTAGACTACCAGCTTGAGGCTGGCGAGCTCTTCAAGAGTCCTTGGACTATCGGTACAGTAAATGCCAAGGAGAAGTTCCAGAAGGATGCTTACCGTTATTCAGACATCAGTGGTTTCTACTACAATGCTTCTGACAAGGTGAAGAGACATCCTATCTATACCAAGGAAATCGGTGACCCACGCTGGCGCACTGGTAAGTCTTGGGATGGTGGCAAGAACCACACAGTAAAGAGTGGTGATCTGACTTACTAAATTATATTATCAGATATACATATTTAATAAAAAACAAAGAGGGCGAGCCTGTGAAGGTTCGTCCTCTTACGTTTTTAGCAAAACTGACCTAAAAAATGAAGCAGGCTTCGATGGCAAACGAAGCCTGTTTCGTTTGCCATCGAAGCCTGTTTCATAAAAAGGGGCATAACAGGGGGTCTCTAATCCTTAAAATCAATACTCAATTCGCCAGTGCCTAAAAGATTATAGCTCATACGATGATAAGGCGTAACACCAAATTCCCTGATGGCAGCACGATGCTTCTTGGTAGGATAACCCTTGTTGCCTTTCCAGTCGTATTGTGGGTATTCTTCTGCCAGCGCATCCATGTAATCATCACGATAGGTCTTGGCAAGGATGCTTGCTGCAGCTATAGCCAGATATTTGCCATCTCCCTTTACGATGGTTGTATAAGGCAAATCCTTGTAGGGTTTGAAGCGGTTGCCATCCACGATAACTGCCTCCGGACGAACCTTGAGCTGGTCCAGGGCTCGGTGCATAGCCAGGAAACTGGCATTGAGGATATTGATTTTGTCGATTTCTTCGGGAGTAACAATGCCCACAGCCCAAGCTACGGCATCACGCTCTATCTGCTCGCGGAGTGCCTTGCGCTTCTTATCCGTGAGCTTCTTACTGTCGTTCAATTCGGCATTCTGATAACCGGGAGGAAGAATGACGGCTGCAGCATATACGCTGCCAGCCAAACATCCTCTGCCAGCCTCATCGCAGCCAGCCTCTACCATATCCTTATAATAATGACTTTCTAACATCTTCTAAATGGTGTTTTACTGAATAAAAAAAACTATTTGATGCAAAAGTAGTACAAATAATTGACTCCAACAAATCTTGATGGATTATTTTTTAGGATTACGTATGAAACTATAGGAAAGAAGGACGATGAAACCTGTATCTTTGCAGAAGATAAGCGGCATCTCAGCATAACATTCAAGCAAGCTAGATGCTCTGCATTCGATTTGCATTATCTTTGCAAAAAACTAATCACAAGTAAATATGAAACAAACAATTTGTATTCTTTTATCAGCTATCGCTATCTCGCTCGGCTGCTCAGCCAAGAAGCAGACGAGCACTTTCCCCGACGGCACACCTATCTCTTTATGGTTTGCCGACACCACTGGTGTGGAACTGAAGGACATGGGCAAGCCCTACATCATTACCGATTATGGAGTGGTAAATGACTCAACCATCATTCAGACCCAGAAGATTCAGGAAGTCATAGACCGTTGTCATGCCAATGGTGGCGGAGTCATCGTGGTGCCTGCAGGCACTTATCTTACAGGCTCTCTCTTCTTCAAACCAGGCTGCAACCTGTATTTGGAAGAGAACGCCACACTGAAAGGAAGCGATGCCATCACCCATTATCAGATAGTGAAGACTCGACTGGAAGGTCAGACCTTAGACTATTTTGCAGCACTCATCAATGCCGATCATCACGATGGTTTCACCATTGCAGGCAAGGGAACCCTCAACGGCAACGGACATAAATTCTACGATGAGTTCTGGCTGCGCCGAAAAGTCATCAAGAAGTGTACCAACTTGGAGGCTCTCCGCCCAAGACTGGTCTACATCTCCAACTCCAACGACGTGAAGGTAAGCGGCATCAGAATGGTGAACTCTGGTTTCTGGACCAACCATCTGTACAAGTGCAAGCGCGTGAAATACCTCAACCTGTATATCTACGCACCGACAAGCGGCTATCCTAAAGGTCCAAGCACCGACGCCATAGACATCGATGGATGCGAGGATATGCTGATAAGAGGCTGTTGGGTAAACGTGAACGATGACGGTGTGTGTCTGAAAGGCGGCAAGGGAACCTTCGTAGACAAGGACAGCACCAATGCTCCCTGCCGCAACGTCATCGTAGAGAACTGCTATTTCAAGAAAGCCGGTGGAGGTGTCACCTTCGGAAGCGAATGCTATGATGCCAAGAATGTGATTATAAGAGACTGCCAGTTCAACGGAACCAGCAACATTCTGCTCTTCAAGATGCGCCCCGACACACCACAGAAATACGAGGATGTACTGGCAGAAAACTGCACAGGAGTAGTTACCTTCGGCATCAGAACCCGTATTTGGACCCAGTTCTACGACAAGAAAGACAGAGACGACATGCCCCGTTCAGTCATCAACAACGTGAAGATGAAGAATATCAAGGTGAAGAGCACCAAACAGTTCTACACAATGATATCTTCAGAAAACTACGACTTGGGTAGTTTCTCATTCGAAAACATCGATGTCACCGATCCTGTAGGAATTATGGACACATCGGTATTGGGCAGTTGCAAGCTCAACAAAGTGAAACTAAATGGTAAAGCCATTAAGTAGTTCTTTTTAAAAAAGAAGAAGTTAAGAAGTTAAAGGAGTTAAGACAAATGCTTAGTGGGTAACGTATATATCTGGAGGTAAGGGACTAATGTCCTGCGTCTTATCCAAATAGACTATTGTCTAAACTTCTTTAACTCCTAAAGAAAATCTCCTTTAAAAACCATTTTAACTTCTGTACTGCGATGGCGGCATACCAAACTGCTCCTTGAAGCACTTGCTGAAGTAGTACGGATTGTCGAAACCTACAGCATAAGCCACCTCCGACACATTCTTCTCGCCCTCCTTCAACAGTTCGGCAGCTTTTCTCAGTCGGATGACACGGATATACTCATTAGGTGTATAACCCGTAGTTCCCCTTACCTTTTTATAGAAGATGGTGCGTCCCAAGTGCAACAGTCCTGCCACCTTGTCGACAGAAAGATCTTGTTCGCCAAGGCGAGAATAGACGATACTGTCAAGACGCTTGACAAACAAGCTGTCCTGCTCGTTTCTGAGCATGGCAGAACGAATCTCCTGTGGCACCTTGCCAAACTTCTGACGAAGTATCTCACGCTGGTTGAGCAACTGCAGAATGCGAGCCATGAGCAACTGCGGGCTGAACGGCTTGGTAATGTAAGCATCGGCTCCCGACTCTGTTCCTTCGAGCACATTCTCGTCAGTACTGAGGGCTGTGAGGAGAATGATGGGGATATGACTCGTCTCAAAACTGTTCTTTAGACGTTTAGTAAGCTCGAAGCCATTCATTCCAGGCATCATCACGTCGCTTACTATCAAGTCGACATCCAACTCCTTTGCCATGGCAATACCCGCCTTGCCATCCGAAGCCACCTTCAGGTCGAAACAGCTCTCCAGTTCAGAGAGCAGGAACTCACGTACATCGTTGTCGTCTTCTATCAGAAGAATGGTACGACGGTTGAGCGGAGCAGATGGTGCAGAAGGCACTGCATCAGTTGTTTTTTCTTCCTGTCCGTCCCGTTGCTTTGCCAAATCGGCCTTCAGGATAGGGCTGTCCTTTACCAAGAAGTCGGAAGCCTCGTAGCAGTCTTTCTGCAGAGGTATCGTGACCACAAAGACCGAACCTCCGCCCTCGTTCTCCTGATAAGTTATCTCGCCATGATGCGTCCTCACAAGTTCATGGGTAAGATGGAGTCCGATGCCAAAGCTCTCGCCCGTATAACTGCTCTGCATGAATCGGCTGAAGAGCTGCGCTCGCTTCTCCTGAGGAATGCCCACTCCCGTATCAGCCACACGGATGGTCATCACATCCGTGAAAGAGAGGCTTACAGAGATGGTTCCCTTGGCAGGGGTGTACTTGAAGGCGTTGGATAAAAGATTGAACACCACCTTGTCTATCATCTGCTGGTCGAGGAACATCGCATGTGCCGGCTCCGACGACTCGAAACTGTAAGCTATCTCCTTCGACTCGGCTGCATCGTCGAACATACGGCAGATGCCCTTGACAAACATCACGGCATCAGTCTCCTGCAAGGACAACTTCAGCTTGCCTGCCTGCATCTTACGGAACTCCAAGAGTTGGTCGATGAGTCGCAACATGCGCTGCACGCTCTTGTCCATCACCCGTATAGTCTTCTCCAACTCTGTCTGCCAGCGGTTGACTTTCATGATGCGCTTCTCCTTCTCGAGCGAGCCCTGCATCAGGGTGAGAGGAGTACGGAACTCGTGAGCTATATTGGTGAAGAAAACCAACTTGTAGCGAGTGAGTTCCTGCTCAAGACGGATTCGGTTGCGAAGCACATTCTTGTCGTGCACAAACTTCACCACCAAGATGATGACACCCAGGACAAGCAGCACATAAATCATTATCGCCCAGGACGTAAGATAGAAAGGAGGCTTGATGCGAATAACCAATGTACTCTCCTTACCCCAGGTGCCATCCGACGTACATGCCTTGACATGCAGAAGATACTTGCCAGCCGGCAGTTTCTGATAAGCCGCCCAGGGCGTGGACGAAGGTTGGCTCCATGACTGGTCGAAGCCTTCCAGACGGTAGGTGTACTTCACATTGCGCACATCGGAATAGTCGAGTGTAGAGAAATGTATGTTGGGCGAACGCTGCTCATAGGTCAGCGTTATCTCATCTGAATAAGGATAAGAGGTGAAGACGACATCGGTGAGTCCACTGACATGGCTCAAACGTGAAGGCTGGATAATGGTAAGACCATAGTTGCCACCCAGCACCACTCTGCCGTCATCAAGACATACTGCCGAGTTCTCATTATATACATTGCCCATAGGGTTGCGTGAGAACATATAGTTTTCAAACGACTTCTTGCGGGCATTCCAGGCTGTCACTCCCTGCTGGGTAGAAATCCAAAGATTGCCATCAGGTGTGTCCACCACCGACTGAACCAAATTGTTGACCAGTCCATTAGAGGTATTGAAGACGTGGAACTTAGGCTCTGTCTCACCATCACCCGGCTCTACCTGTACCAGTCCATCACCCGATGCTGAGAGCCACAGCCGTCCCTGTCTGTCGACAATTACATCACGTATTTCATAATCACGCACGTAAGTCTTATATCGGCTGGCATCCTTCACAAACTCATCGACAGGAATACGGATAAGACCTCCCGATGTTCCGCACCAAAGCACGCCATGCTTGTCTATCACCATGCATCTCACCTCGTTGAGCCCCACGCTGTCGGCAAAGAATGTCTTCACACCATAGCCATCCTTACGTGGATAGACAAGGCTCAATCCCTTGCCAAAGGTTCCTATCCACATGCGATGCTTGGCATCGGAAGCCATACAGAACACGTTCCTGTCCTTAAAGTCGAGTCCTTTTGCTCCATAGATTCCCTTGCCACGGGTGCCTATCCAGGTTTCACCATTAGGCATCTGGACTATACCATAAACATTCGAATCGAAGTGGCTCTTGCCCAACACCTGGCTCATGTCGGCACTATAGTGGTAAAGACTTCCCGCACGGGTGCCCACCATGACTGTGCCGTCATTCATTTTCTTTACCATTCGAACGACATTCGAAAAGTCCATATTGCCCTCGCCATTAGGATAAATGCGTTCCACACCCTTGTCCATCACCTGGATGTGCGACACGCCTCCGTATTCTGAGCTTACCCACACTCCATCGTGACGGTCGGCAATAATGCCGAGAAGATAGTTGGAGGCTATAGGCGACTCTCCCAACTTGTCTGCCACGAAATGCTGGCTTTGGGTCAGGTCCTGATTGAACACAAAAAGTCCCTTGCCATAGGTGGAAATCCAGATGAGTCCATGATTGTCCTCTACGATATGAAATCGCTCATAATCGATGTAATTGGTGGTTTGCTGAGGGAAGAGAATCAGGGGTACGAGCTTGTCCTGTCTTACCAAGCGCAGCACGCCCGTCTTGTTGTATATCCACTTTCTGCCTTTGTTGTCAGTCAACACCCTGCCATTGGGGATAAGCCATTCGCCCTCACATTCCGCAACCTCTCCCGTACGCACATCGATAGAGAAAGAGCGGCGGTTGGTAAAAAGTATCCATCTGTTGCCCATGAGCAAATCGCCGGTAGCTACCTCACCGTCAACATAGGCTACATGGGAAAACCGCTGCAGCTTGCCTTGTCGAAGAACATAGACATCGCCCTTCTCCGAAACCATCAGCATCTTATGATGGAAGGGGCGCGTACGCGACATTCTCATGCCCTTGGCTATGCAGAACAGGCGCCCTTCGGAATAAAGGAAAACCTTATCCGTAGTACAAAGCACCACATTGTCTTTGTCCAGACTGTCTATCAGGGGAACTCGGGAAGAACCTATTTCTGCCTGGGCAAACCTACGTGTCAAGAAAGAACCACTGCGATAATCTACCAACATGGCTCCATCTTTGGCTCCCCAAAGCCAGAACATTCCGTCACAGACCAGCTTCCAGTTAGTGAAATGAAGCTTCTCTACTTCCTGACAGTACTTCTCCTCCTTGCCGTCCACCATATTCAGGCAAGTTAATCTCTCAGAAGAAGAATACACCCACAACTTCTTATAGGTAACATCCTCCAAAGCCTTCTTCGTACGACCGATTAAAGCAGAGACGCCAGTACTGTCGTTGTCCAAATAGGTTGTTACCACGTTACCGTCGTAGCGGGCAAGTCCATTATGCGTGGAAAACCACAGAAAGCCCTTCTGGTCCTGTTGCATATCGCTAACGACATTAGAGGGCAATCCTTCCTGAATGGTTACCCTCTTCGCCTTCACCTCTATGGGAAGGGAAAGAATCTCAGCATGCTTCTCCACCGCTATCTGTGCCATAGGCTCCGTACCAACGCCACGCTGTCCGCCATCATGGCAGGAACTGGCGAGCAAGGCAAAAGCCGCCGCCATAAAAAAATTACTGTATCTCATTATTCAGATTAGTTCTTAACACGGTACAAAGATACGCCAAATACTTGGAAAAACCAAATTTCCCTACCACAAAAATCACTTCACCCTACCACAAAACCATGGAAAGCCTATCACAAAGTCCATGAAAGACTGCTCCTAAGCATGAGCCACTTCCTATATTTAGTCAAATATAAGCTATATTTCATTGTATGTGACATATATTTAACTAAATAAAGGTTAGGCGAAGCAGTTGGGAGCAGACTTCTCGGAAGTTTGTCTCTATAAGAAAAGATTTTTATGGCAGGGCGATAAAAAAATTATCGCAATATTCTTGCTTGTTTGTCAGCTTTAGCGTATATTTGCAATCACTAACCATATAAACATGAAGAATATGAGAAACAACGACAGCGACTCATCGGACAAGACGGAAAAGAAAAGCTCAAAAGAAAAGATGAAGAACCTGCTCAACAAGGGCAAAAGCCTCTTCAACCTGCTGTAATAAAAGCATTTATACCAATCGGGTAGGAGGTAAATGCTAATCATAAAAGGCATTTGCCTCCTATTTTCACATTTACCGACCTCCCACACCACCGTATGTGCGGTTCCGCATACGGCGGTTTCGTGCTTTCTCATCTTGCGATGTGTGGCAAGTTGATTTCAGTTATCCCTATGAGTAGCGTCACTTCTATCCTATTGTCGGATTCCGTCCTATCGTCTTGGATAGAGAGTTCCTTTCGGACATCTGACGAGGAGTCTCACAAGGTAACATTCAATTACTATTGCACTGCACGATTCAGTCCTTCCCTATAAGCACACGTGCCTTGGGTACTATGACCTCTGCTGACTTCTCACGGCAAGCTTTACTCCGTCATTGTACATCGAATGATTCATCTTCACCCATGCGTCCGTGAGACCTCCTCGGATAAGGGCTTATTCTTTCCATCTTATACCCACTTCATTTACACCAACCATTCCGAATAGCTATAGGACTTTGATTTGTTTAGCAATCTCATCCATGGTCAAATGCCTTATATGAAGTTTCTGTACGTTAGGTCAGATGTTTGCCGCCAGCTTCTTTCAGATTCCACCTCGCAGTGGACACCTTTGCTATTGGCTATACAATTCCCGCTATTAGGGCTTGTTAGGGACTTGCACCCATTAGAATAAGCTCATGCCGAGCATACAACAGAAAAAGGGACGAGCTCATCACGAGTTCGTCTTTTTTTTACTAAAAATAATTCTTATTTACCAAAATGTATGTACTGTACTAAAAACAATCCTTACTTGTAAGCTGGATGCTGCTGACCATTTTACCAAATAAAATCTATTGTTTCAAAAAACACATTTTCTATGGTAAAATACACATTTACTGTTCATAACCTGGCAACTGAGTCAGGTTAGGGTTGTCAACCATTGGATGACCAGCACTCTTGTTTGCAAAAGGAAGTAATTCGCAATGATTTTCCACATATCCATAATACAAGCCATCACTTCCGTCAGCAGCCTCAATCCAATTAGGATAAGTTCCTCCATTCTCAGACTTTCCTGTAGGCTTGGTATAAATGATATTACCTATCTGTAAAGCCTTAGCACCACCAGAGAAACCAACAGACTGACGTGCCTTTACATTGAATGAGCTGTTATATGCCTCAAACATGTTGACAGGATACCATTTATCGCCATTATTCACAGCTATTCCATGCGCTTGAACAATTTCTGCCAACTTTGCCTGATTAGGAACAGTCTTCAAAATTTCGATTTCGTGAGCATCAGTAATGTCAATATAGTCAACTGCCAAGAACTCGTCGCCATATACCTGCGCATCTTTGTGGAACTTGTAAAGACGATAAGTAGCAACATTAGCATATGCTCCTCGTTTATCAGACAAATCCTTCATATCCTGCTTAGTCTGAGCAATTTCCTTAGCCAAACGTCCCATACGAATCAAATCTGTTCGGAGCATAAACTCTGTAGCAAATTCCCACTTCCTTTCTTGAGACAAAGCATCATCGAAGGCTGTTTGAGTTGAAGGAATCTCCATATCAGCAATTCCTGCACGTTCACGTACTTCCTTTAATGCATTCTTTGCTTCAGAAGTCGGTCCATTATTCAAGAAATTCTCAGCCTCTGCATACATCAGGAGCACATCTGCATAACGAAGAATTGGAATATTCAAGTTACGTTTGCTTGCATCTTGTGGCTCGACACACCAAGAAAGACGGAACTTTCCAGACATGATGCAAGAGTAAGTTGTACCAACATCGACCCAAGTATCACTACTCTTACCTTTATTTAAGAAATAAATACTGTAAGAAGTACAATTGACATCTCTACGAGTATCTTTCTTGTCAAAAGAGAGATAATAGGTAGGCAAAATAAACTGCATAGCTTTGCGTGAACCAAACGTGCCGCCTCTTGAACCTGGATGTGCATAAATCTGGAATTTAGAGTTGGTCTCTGAACCATATTGAGCTAAAGAGAGAAGCATTTCTGAATTGACAGCGGTTAGATTACGCTGATCAAAGTTATACCATAAATTCTCATAACCACTCTTGCCGTTAGCTGCTTTTACCAAATAGTTTTCACCTTTATTAATAACAGCCTTGCAAGCATTGTCAGCAATCTGATACAACTCCTTTACTCGTTCTGCATCGTCACAACGCTTCACTTGCATGGTATTAACGTCATTGGTTTCAAGATTCCAGCGAAGAGAATAGCCACCAGCATATAGCGCTGTACGTGCAAGTAAAGCATAAGCTGCCTGCTTAGTAAAGCGTTCTGTAGTTGCATATCCACTCTCAGAGAACCATGGCAAATAATCAACCGCCTGCTGAAGGTCTGCGATTATCTTGTCATAGATTTCATCACGTGAAGTACGCTTTGGATACAAGGCCTCATTCTTATCTGAAATATCATCCATAGGCAACCAACGAGCTGGCACATCACCATAAACACGTATTAAGTTAAGATAACTGAAAGCACGAAGGCACAAAGCCTCACCTAACATTGTGTTACGCTTATTGCTCTCTGCCATTTCACTCAAGTTTTTGATGGCAATATTAGCTTGCTCTATTGCACCATACTCTTCATTATATACTCCTGTCAATGTCGTAGGAGTAGTAGCATCATACTTATAGTTACAAATATTATACTTAGAGTTGTTGGTTGTTCCATCCTCACATGAATGCATAACACCATCACCCATGCCCATTTGATAATAAAAATCGCCTGGGACAATACCTCTATAACATCCTTGTACGAACAAGTCTGCATTAGTTTCATTCTGAAAAGCGAACTCTGTATCGTCAGATTTATATGCCTCCATATCAAGCCAATCGTTACAAGAGGTCAATCCGATTGTAGCCATTACAGCCACGAATATCTTATTTATCTTCATTACTTTTCGTATTTAATATTTTACACTTAAACTTAGAATGTAACATTCAAGCCCACAACAAAGCTCCTTGAGCGAGGGTAAGTAGAACTGTCATAACCTGGGGTTGTAGCTACACCATTTGCAGCAGATACCTCTGGATCATAACCGTCATAACCTGTAATGGTTGCCACATTATAAACTGTAAAGTATATACGGGCATTGCTGATATATGCCTTGTTCACCCAAGCTTTAGGGAATGTATAACCCAAAGTAATCTGCGACAAACGTAAATATGAACCATCTTCAACATAATAAGAAGAAGGATAAGTGATACAATTGGTATTCACCTTGCTTGGACTCCATGTACGAGAAGTTTCATTTGGATTTAATTCCTTCAAACGAGCTAACGTAGTCGCAGTTTTACCTGTCGTTGGATCTATGAGACGATAATAGTTGTCACCAAATTCTGAAGGAACATTTTGGAACATGGCGTATGGGCTCAAGCTATGCTTAGTGGCATTGTAAATGTCATTTCCTATTGAGAACTTCATAAACATGTTGAAATCGAAGCCTTTATAGGTGAGCGTATTGTTGAAACCACCAATGCAATCAGGTGTACCGTTACCTATTTTAACCATCTTTTTTGTAAACTTGGTTCCATCCTCGTTGTCTGCTGCAAACTTGATGTCACCAGGCTGGATATTTGTCTTATCTACAGAGACTACACCTTCTTTAAGTACAAACTTACCATTTACTTCTTCGAAATCATCGGTTGTATAGATACCTTCGTATTTATAACCATACATATCTCCCAACTCTTGACCTACTGTTGCATAATAAGTTACAGAACCACTTCTGTTACCACCAACAGTGAACACTTTACTGTCTTGTCCATTTTCCAAAGAAATCACCTTTGACTTATTGAAAGATAGATTCAAATCAGAAGTCCAACGGAAATTCTTAGTCTGTACATTGACTGTATTCAAAGTAAATTCCCAACCACGATTGCGCATCTTACCAATATTCTGATATTGGTAAGAATAACCTGTACTTGCAGGGACAACACTCTGCATCAACAAGTTGCTTGCTTCGTTGTTATACCATTCTGCAGTCAAATTAATACGACTGTTAAGAAAAGATACGTCCACACCAATATTGGTGGAATTTAAAGATTCCCACTGCAAAGCACTATTTCCAAGTGTACCACTCAATGCATAAGCTGGATTAGTGGTACTGTTATTCATAGGATAGATGGTCTGTGACACGTTGGTACGATACAGATAATCAGAAATATCATTATTTCCTGTAGCACCATAACCCACACGTAACTTCAAACTACTAACCACATCATTGATCGGTTTATCCTTAAAGAACTTTTCCTCTGAGATACGCCAAGCACCTGCAATAGAAGGGAAATATCCCCACTGATGACCACGAGCGAACTTGGAAGAACCATCAGCACGAAGAGACGCTGTCAATATATAACGTTCATCGTAATTGTAATTCAAACGACCGAAGAAAGAAACGATTCCACTATGAGAATGTCCCGAGCTTTTTTCCTTTACATTAGCTACAGAAATATCATCCAAGCCATGGTTAGGAACAGGGAACTTATTTAAGGTCATAGAATTACTCTCTGACTCAGAGTAAGTCGTTTCTTGACCCAACAAAGCTGTTATTTTATGCTTCTTTGCAAAAGTTTGTTGATAATTCAATGTATTAGTAACCTGCCACTTATAGCTTTCACTATTACCTATACTACCGTTAATACCCGTATTAACAGGATCCATGATGTAAGATGTAGATCTTTCATCTGCAAAAGAAGTTGACTTGGCATTGCTCCAAGTATAACTACCAGCTGTACGCCAAGTAAAATGTTTCAAAAAATCAAATTCCAAACCAGCATTAACAGTAAAAAGACGTGAATGTTTTTTACTTGTTGAAGCAAGATTTTGGATCAACGGATTGGCAGTATCGTAAGAAGAGTCAAGGCTGGAAAAATCTGGATAAGTCTGTTCATTAAGCAGTTGATCCAGAGTAAACATAGTACCTCCTGTAATGGGTTGAAGAAGGACACTCTTCATTCCTGAATAAGCTCCTCCGCCATGGACACTACGTCCACTAAACATTGTGTTCACATCCAGACGGATTCCTTTATAAAGCTCAGAATTCACCTTTGCACGGAAAGAATTCTTTTTGTCATTATGGTTAGCCAACAATCCATCTTGATTATAATAATTGTAGCTCAACATTACCTGAGTCTTATCGGTACCGGTAGTAATATTAATGTTGTGATTTTGCTTGAAAGCAGAACCGCCAAAGACTTCATCCTGCCAATCTAAAGAAGCTGCATTTGCATAATTACTTTCTATACGATCATAAACATCCGTATAAAAATCAGCTTCATCTGTTGCCTTACCATTATCAAACACATTACTCCAAATAGAAGCCTTACCATTCAAAGCTGCCATCTCATACTGATATTTAACAAAATCAGCAGCATTACTCATCATATCCAACTTCTTAGACAACACATCAAAAGCAAAATAAGTGTTATAGTTGATTTGGGTCTTACCTTTATGACCTGATTTTGTCGTAATCAATATTATACCATTAGATCCACGAGCACCATAAATCGCAGTAGAAGAAGCATCCTTCAAAACATCAATACTCTCAATATCATTTACATCAATATTCTCCAAGGCATTGCTCATTTCGAAGCCATCCACAATATACAGCGGCTCTGAGCCTTGAGTTAAGGACATACCACCACGAACTGTTACAGTAGAACTGGAACCTGGTGCACCACTTTTAGAAATAATATTAACGCCCGCAGCTTTTCCTGCCAAAGCTTGTGCAGCAGATGTAACAGGTACATTTACCAATTCCTTACCATTTACAGAAGCTGTTGCACCAGTCAAATCTTTCTTTTTTACCTTAGCATAACCAATAGAAACAACCTCGTCGAGCATCTGAGCCTCGGGCTCGAGCTGTACATTAATCTGTGTACGGCCCTTGATGTCTACTGTCTTTGTCTTGTAACCTACATAAGAAATAACCAAAGACTTGGCAGATGAGGGAACGGTCAGTTTAAAGTTACCATCCACGTCGGTAACGGTGCCTGTATTACCTGGCACAACTTTTACCGTCGCACCGATAACTACATCCATGTCATCCGTCACTTGTCCTGAAATAGTCACCCCTTGAGCGAGGCCTTTCACAGGAACCACCAGTAGCATGAACAATACCATGCATACTTGGAACATAAGTGTTTTGTTTTGCATAAAATGATTTTTTAAGTTTATATAAGTTTATTGTTGTATTTACGAACGTATTTAGCTGTGTGGCTTTTTCTCCTACCAGGCTAAAAGAGGGGTTTCAGACCTTCCCATTTCACATCCCAGTTGCCATCTTGTGGAAAACCTGGATTGGGATGAACACTTCCGTCCCAGCCTGCACACATCATAGCTACAGCCATCAGGTAACCTCCATTGCCAGGAAGATAAAGACGAAGACGACCATCCTGATAATTATGACCACTTACCAAATAGGTGTTCTTCTGCTGTTCCATCAGCAAGGCTCCAACTGCATTCTCGGGCTCACCCATGCGGGCGGCTCCCATAGCCATCATCGGATAATCCCATCCCCAGGATGTCTCCCACTTCCAGTTCTTCCAAATCCACTGTTCTGTCTTCTTCATCTTGGCAAAGTCAATCTGACGACTGTTGTATGGGAACAGACCTATCGCTCCCATCACTGCAGGATGATCACTGTACATCTTTTCATTCTTATAAGTATCAGGCTCGGTCTCTGCTGCGAGATACAGACTGTCCTTGGATGCCAATGGAGATATCTTCTGAATGACATCATCCCAATGTGCATTGCGCTCCTTGCCCAATCGCTCACGCCAGGTCTGTGCAATCTGAAGGGCACAATGCCACTGACTCAACTCGAAAGGAGGATTGATGGTTGTTGCTGCTGGCAGAGTTTCCTGAGCTGCTATACAACCACGAAGGATATAGCGGTCGTTCTGCTTGTCATAATCAGCAAAGTCGCCCATAAACTCGGCGGTTTCATCGACCAAGCGTGCATATTTCTGCAAGAGTGCAGGTGTTGGGTTGGCACGATAGAGCAACTCTGCCAAATAAATAAGGTGAGGCTGTTGCCAGATCAGGAAACTTCCCACTCCTGAAGGTGCCTCGCCTACCCAAGGGTCGGTCATCTTCATCCAGCGCACTCCCTTGAAGCCCTGTCGCTCGGCTATCTTGCGGGCATTGGCTTCTGCCTTGATGTACCAGGAAAGTGAACGTTCCAACATCTCAGGGTGTCCCCACAAGGCAAACTGTGCCTGATGCCAGAGAATCATCTCCAAATGAAATTTGCCAAACCATGAATTATAGGTGAGTCCTGTCTCCTGTGGAGGTGTATCGCCTGCATCCTGAATGGCGAGCAGATACTGGCTCAATACTACACGACGCTCCAAATCCTTGGCACGGGGATCCTTGCAGTTGGAGAAGTCTGCCATACCACCTTTTTTCCAATAACCCATCCAGTATGCCTTGGCTGCGTCAGCTACTTCGGCAAAGGTCTTGTTGGCTGTGGATGTCTGCTCAGCATATTCGCAGGTAAGTTTCAGGTCGGAAGACTTGGCTAGCAACTGATAGAAGTTCTTGCCTTTCTGCTTTAATTTAGCAGCGCCTTGCCATCTTAACATCACAAAATATACGGTTTCATCGATTATTCTCTTTAAAACTGCAGAGTTGGATGTTTGAGCAACAAGTGTCGTGGAATGCAACTTATCTTTAGTCCAGTCGCAGGCATCATCGCAATGTCCACCAGTAGGATAAGCGAAGCGTACATCCACTGCGATGGATCCCTTAGACTGTATATGGGTAGCTATCATATCGAGAACAGGGTCGCAGGTTGTTTCCACTTGGTAAGCCTTACCTTTATATATAAAGCTGCTCTTGATCATACCTTCCCACATATTCAGTGTCTGGTCTATCTGCTTGATCTGCTTAGGATCTGCACCCAGCGACAATCCCAATGTACCCAAATGCAGACGATGAGGGTTTACGCGATACCAGTCGCCAGCTGCCTTGGCTCGTTTGTTGTCCTTTACCTGTGTGGCATAAGGTTCCTTACGGCCTCTGCCAAAATCATAATAACGCCAGCTTTCCTCTGGTTGATAATTCTCAGGATTGGCAAAAGAATGCCAGCCCCAGTCGCTCATGGTTCCCAATGGAACACCAAGAGAATAAGACTTAGGGAAAGACTGAAGACCTGTACCATCTACGGTCATGGCAAAACCACCATTACCTACAGAGAGCGAGTTGAGCGAATCCATTGTTGTAACATGTGGATTGTTACGCTCTACCACCTTCTTTCTGTCTATGGGTTGCTGAGCCATAGAGCTCAATGCAAACAACAGGCAAATACTTAAGATTAATTTTTTCATTTATTTTTATTGTTAGCTATTTTTCGATGGCAAAATTAGTGCTTTTCACATATTATTGCTATACAAAATTGTACACTATCATATATTTCTATTCTATCAGATGTATTTTTATATTCTTTGAAGAATAAAGTTCTGTCTTTTTGTAAATATGGTTGACTTCTAAAGTTTCAATTACATGAAAGAATCATTAGAAGCAACACTGAAAGATGTCGAACTTACCAAGGAAGTGTACCATCTGTACACTCTTGAGCACCTAACACAACAAGAGATTTCTGTTAAATTGTATATAGGTCGCTCTACAGTTTGGCGTAAAATTCGTACCTTTGAAGCCGAAAATCCAGAATTGGCAGAAAAGATGAGTAAACAAGGTAAAGAAATTACTCCTGATGACTACAAAGATTTGGTCAAGGAGGTAGCAGAGTTAAAGAAGCAACTTAAGGCAGAACGTCTTCGTGCAGATTTCTATGAGGAAATGGTAGCCTTTGGGAAGGATGCATATGGTATAGACTTAAAAAAAGCTGGCACCAAGTAGCAAATAGGCTTCACACTCGGGACAACAGAAAGTATCCTGTTGCCTCGATGTGTCGCTTACTTGGTGTAACCAAGCAGGCCTATTACAAACACGGAGATAGTGAGATGGTAAAAGTCGCTCAGGAAGCCTTCGTCGTAGAGTTCATAAAAGAAGTTCGCAAGAAAGATCTAGGCATAGGTGGCAACAAGCTCTGGCTTATGTACCAAAAACAATTTGGGACATCCAGAAGTGTTGGTTACAATCGCTTTTATGACATAGTTGAAAAGTACAATTTAAAGGTTCGAAAGGTGAAGCGTAGGGTGAAGACGACAGACGCCACCCATAACCTTCCTCTGTATCCAAACATAGTCAAGGATTTGCTTTCGGTACGTCCTTGTCAATTGATAGTCAGTGATATAACTTACATACCATATTTTCTTAATCCAGAAAGTGGAAATCCAAAGGACAATGCTGTTGCTGAAAGAGTGAATAGTACCATTAAGAATGAGTTACTGAAAGGCATGTCGTTTACCAGTATTATTGATGTGAAAAAAGCGGTAAACCTTGCAATAAACTTCTATAATGAAGAGCGTCCTCATATGAGTCTTGATGGATTGACTCCACGTGAAGCGGCCAAGAAAAAGGGAGAAATCAATAAAAAATGGATAAGCTATAGAGAAAAAGCGATAAAAGCTAAGGTGGAATAAAAAGAAATTAGTATCTTTGCACCTACCAAGGTAGCTACGCGCAGGATTGTCCCCCAACTTGTTCTGTATGGAATATGAGAAGGACAACTCCAGATATGACTATCTATTAAGGTGGTCAACTAAAATCGTTAAACCACATTCCGCCCAACACGCATTTTTGCCAATAAATCTTATTCATAAATTAGTCTTTAGATTCCTATTGTTTGTTAAGCAGCTTCATATTCTGGTTAGGCTTCTTTATAAGAACAATAGTGCTGTATAAAAACTATCGTTCAGAGGCTTATACGATGGCAATGTTACTCATTTTTTGAGAAAGAAATGAATAACCTGAAAACAAATCGTACCCCGGTGTACAATATTAGTGGGAATGTACTCAAATCGTACATTCCCACCAGCTTGTTGCCTCAGAAACCTTTGGCTATCTTACTATTTTACGAGTAAGCACTTCGCCATTCCAGGTTGTAATACGATATATAAAAGTACCTTTACCTACCGCAGCTATCTTCTTACCCGACATATCGAAGCATTCTATCTTCTTGATATCTTTGCCCGCCAAGACACCTTTGATGGATGTGGGATTGCCAACAACCTTCACCACACCTTCCGTGGCGAGTTTTGATAAATCCCAAGTCTGACCATCGCCAGGAGTTTCAGGAATCATCTGCACTTTGCCATTCACCTTTACTCCGGCAGAGAAGACAGGAATCGTCTCGGCATCCACGAAACACAAAGCATCAATCTCCTCTCCTATCTGAATCACGGCACCATCTTCCAACGTTACCGAACCGGCAGTGATTGTATTATAAGAAGAACCATCTGCCAGAAGACTTACGACACCTCCGGTTCTCACCTCCAGATTTCCCTTCAAGGTCAATCTCGCACCATTGGCACCTTCCTCTACATCGCCAGCCTGGAGCTTACCTCCTTCATAAATCCTTACAAGACCCGCAATGCTTCCCTTACCAGAAAGGATGGCATCTTTCATGACGTTCACGGCACCTGTGCCACTATTCGTTCCATTAACAATAAGGTTACCTTTCAATACATTGGTAATTCCCTTATAATCGTTGTTACCCGTCAAGCGCCAGTAACCAGTACCTGTCTTCGTGATAGAAACTGTTCCCTGGTAACCACTTCCACCCACAGCCCAGTTATTAATCTTTCCTGCAAAAGTCTCGTTGGTATTTGCCGAACCCACCGTCCAAGTACAAGTGAAGCCCTTGGTTTTCTTGCTCGAACCACTGAGATAAGTTTTCGAAGTACCCGACAAACCGCCAATCTTCAGATTCGAGTTGGTTTCCCATGAAGCCAAGCGGGTATTACCCGTTGCCTCAATCACTGCATTCGGCATCGTAACACTGCCACTATTGAACAAGAGCAACGAGCCGTCTTTCTCAGAAGATACACCATTCGCTATCAGACGCCCCGTAAACTCAGCATAGTTGCCCTGAAGATACTCACGCATATAAGGAATGTTCAACTGCAGGTTGCCGGAACCCGTCACCTTGTTCTTCATGTAGCAGAAGCGGTTAGGCGAGAACTGGGAGGTAGTACCTTCCTTCACCTCAATAGGGAAAGAATAGGTTTCATAACCATTAGGCTCTCCTTTGGTCTTGAGTTCTCCCCCAGCCATTACGAGTTTAGAAGATGAGCCGATACCCGCTTTGGATATATCTGTTGTTGATAGATTTAGCTTGCCACCACGAAGAATGGTTGCTCCCTTGTAGCCAAAGAACTTATTGGTACCGATGGTAACCTGACCTTCACCATTGAAAGCCAAATTGCCATCACCCTCGAACACACCGTTCAGAGTTACAGTTGCATCCTCTTTTGCTATGTTCAGTTCCGTTTCACTCTTAACCTGTGCTGCTCTATCAGTAGAGGTTGTGCCACCTGTATATAAATAGGTACCACCATCGAAGATCCAACTTTGAGCAAAGTTGGCACTTGCTCCTATCGCACTAGGCTCACTTCCATTCTTCAGAGAATTTATCTCCAAGATGCCTTCATGAAGAACCGTCGGACCGGTATAACTATTCAATGTATTCAAAACCAACGTGCCTTCGCCTCCCTTATTGACAGAAGCCTCACCACTAATGGCTCCAGCTCCTTCAACAGCTACCCTGCCATTGCCTTTCACAACTACAACGGCTGGCGAAACAGTCTCACTCAAATTCACATTAATGTCACCAGCGGCATCAAAAAGCACATTCTTGCCATTAACAAAGGCATCCTGTCCCTTATTCCAACTCTTACTCTTCAAATCCCAATCGGTAGCAGACGGATTCCAGGTCAAGTCAGGCTGATAGGAATCAATATCCACCATACCAGTCTCCACAGGACGAGTTGTCATGGTGAGTTCTGGAGAATATTCAGAATACTTGCCGGCATCAGCAAAAGCTCTCACTCTTACCATGTAAGCTACACCAGGTTCCAAGCCCTCAATGGTATAGGAAGTACTATTGGCTGCCATACGGGCCACTTCCTTCCACTGATTCTCACCTTTCTTCGTTATTTCAACGCAGAATCCATCTTCAGCATAGGTATAGTCACGCCATTTCAACTTAATGGAAGAACTGGTAGAAGAAACAAACTCTACGCACATTGGCATACGGAGGAAATAGTCGCGGTCAGCTACGGTAATGCTATTGATATAATTCTCAATATTAGCATAACCATTAGCAGCAATCACCAAGGCATCATCCTTGTTAGGGTCGGTACCATTAGCCTTTTCCCAAGCATCAGGCATACCATCGCCATCGCTATCTATCTTCTTGTTTCCGCCCCAAACCGTCCATTTGTCAGGCGTACCATATGGAAGATTTTCCTCATTTGCCAATAACTCTCCTTGCTTGCCCAAGGAGTTCACCTCATCCACCATGTAACAATCGCTGTAATCACGATAAGGCAGAGAAGCACCCACTATCGGAAGAAGATTCTCCAACAATGTGTTTCCTGCCCACTTAGGCATCTCAGGATAATCATAACGGGTTGACTGGCGTACACCGGCAGCATAGTTGGTTACTGCCTTTGGATCAAACTTGCCATCCATATTGCTATCTTGCCAATTGTCCTCTCCATAGAAGTTGAAGGCACCCTCGCCAGCGCCACCAGAGAAGGCATTGCCACCATTGGCAGGACCATTGATGAAAAGATTTCCTTCTATGTTCACAAAGGAATCTCCCTTGGAGTCTCCACCCATGATATAGCATCCATTCTTCCAGTTATACACTATGTTATTCACATACTGGTTAATGCCTTTTATCTTATTGTTACGAGTAGCATTGTCAATATACAGATTACGATAAAGGGAAATATAATCTGACTGCATCAAACCGCCAGCGCTATGAGGCATCAGTCCCTGCCCCATGATACAATTGGAGATGGTGATGTAATCAGGATGTTTTCCCTTGTTATCAGGATTGATAGAGAATGTCTCATCTAATCCCCAAGAAAAAGAGCAGTGGTCAAAGATCATGTTCTGACCATAAGCAATACCTGCCGCATCCTTACCCGAGCTACCTTTATGACCCATACGAAAACGCATGTGGCGCACGATGATATTGTCTGCACTAGAGAAGGAAACGCCATTGCCATAGACGGTGATTCCTTCACCTGGTGCCGTCTGTCCCGCAATATACAGATTATTCTTGAATACCAAACGGTCTTTGATATTGATGACACCAGCTACATCGAAGACGACGAAACGGTTAGGCTGACTGATTGCATCGCGCAAAGAGCCGGAACCAGAGTCGTTCAGGTTGGTGACATGATAAACTGCTCCACCTTGACGCGCTCCTGCTGCAAAACGTCCCCAACCCTGAGCATCAGGAAAGGCCAACTGCTGCGCTTGTGCAGCCAGGCTGCCTCCAGCCAACAAGGCTGAAAACAAAATTTTATTTGTTCTATTCATAGGTACTTGTATTAATTATTAATTCGTTGAAATTCAATACCGATTCTTCTCAGATTGTGCATCATGGCAAAGGCTTCAAGTCTTCCCACTTCACATTCCAGTTGCCATCTTGCGGGAAGCCTGGATTAGGATGAATACTACCATCCCAACCGGCACACATCATGGCTACCGCCATCAAGAGGGCACCATTGCCAGGAAGATAAAGACGAAGTCTGCCATCTTGGTAATTATGTCCACTTACCAGATAAGTATTCTTCTGCTGTTTCATCAACAGAGTACCCACAGTGTTCTTGGGTTCACCCATGCGGGCGGCTCCCATAGCCATCATCGGATAATCCCATCCCCAGGAGGTATTCCACTTCCAGTTTTTCCAAATCCACTGCTCGGTCTTCTTCATCTTGGCGAAGTCTATCATCCTACTGTTGTAAGGGAACAGGCCGATGGCACCCATCACTGCAGGATGATCGCTGAACATACATTCCTTGATATAGGTATCAGGTTCTGTCTCTGCTGCGAGATACAGACTATCCTTGGATGCCAAAGGAGAAATCTTGGCAATGATATCATCCCAATGAGCATCACGAGCCTTACCTAGTCGTCCACGCCATTCCTGCGCAATCTTCAAGGCACAAAGCCACTGACAGAGCTCGAAAGGTGGATTCACAGTTGTTACAGCAGGTAAGGTTTCCTGGGCAGCAATACAACCACGAAGAATATAACGGTCTTTCTCCTTATCATATTCGGCAAAATCGCCCATAAATTCAGCGGTTTCATCGACCAATCTTGCGTACTTCTGCAAGATGGCAGGAGAAGGATTGGCACGATAAAGTAATTCTGCCAGATAAATCAGATGTGGCTGTTGCCAGATTAGGAAACTTCCCACACTAGAAGGTGCCTCTCCTGCATCAGGATCGGTCATCTTCATCCAGCGTACTCCCTTGAGTCCCTGTCGCTCGGCAATCTTTCGGGCATTTGGTTCTGCCTTGAAATACCAAGACAAGGAACGTTCCAACAGTTCCGGATGCCCCCACAGTGCAAACTGTGCCTGGTGCCAAAAAATCATCTCTAAATGGAACTTGCCAAACCATGAATTATAAGTAAGTCCTGTTTCTTGAGGAGGAGTTTCTCCTGCATCCTGGATAGCCAAAAGATATTGGCTCAGCACCACTCGTCGCTCCATCTCCTTGGCACGAAAATCCTTACACTGCCCGAAATCTACCATCGCACCTTTCTGCCAGTAATGGTTCCAATAAGCCTTGGCTGCATCCGCCACTTCACCGAAAGTTTTACGGGCAGAAGATGTTTGCTCGGCATACTCGCAAGTCAACTTCAGGTCGGCAGACTTCGCCTGCAACTGATAGAAGTTCTTTCCCCTTTGCTTGAATTTTGCAGAACCCTCCCATCTCAACATCACAAAATAGACGGTTTCATCGACGGTTCTCTTCAAAACTGCCGATTTTTTATCCTGCGCTACGAGCATTGTGGAATGAAGGTTATCTTTGTTCCAATCGCAGGCATCGTCAGCATGACCGCCTGTAGGATAAGCAAAGCGGATATCCAAGGCGATGTTTCCCTTAGACTGCACATGAGTGGCAATCATATCAAGCGTTGGGTCACAAGCCGTCTCAACCCGGTAAGCTTTACCTTTATATATAAAGCTACTCCGAATCATGCCATCCCACATATCCAAGGTCTGATTCACCTGCTCGATGTCTTTTGGATTGGAACCAAGCGATAGACCCAATGTACCCAGATGAAGGCGATGAGGATTCACACGAAACCAGTTACCTGCAGCCTTCTTTCGCTGGTCATCCTTGATCTGAGTAGCATAAGGCTCTTTTCGCCCACGCCCGAAATCATAATCACGTCAACTTTCTTCCGGCTTGTAATTCTCAGGGTTAGCAAAAGAATGCCATCCCCAATCACTCATTGTTCCAAGAGGTACTCCCTTGGAATATGACTTAGGAAAAGACTGTAAACCCGTTCCATCCACAGTCATTGCAAACCCGCCATTGCCTACAGACAATGAATTCAGCGAATCCATCGACTCAACATGAGGGTTGTTTCTCTTTACCACTAGTTTTCTGTTGATGTTCTGAGCTGTCAAGCTCAAAGAGAACAACAGAAGTACACTTAATAACGTTTTCTCCATTTTCCGGTTTTTAAGTTTATTTGTCGGTGCAAAGTTAGCCTTTTCATCGGGACTTAGCAATATACTACCGTACATTAGCATACATATCTATTCATATAGGCAAGACCATGTATAAAACAAAAAAGGGTGTGCCTATCGACACACCCTAATATAATATATATATATATATCAAAATATTTTATTTCTTAGAACATCATAGCCACACGCTTTACACCAGCTACCAGCGCATCAACCTCTTCCTTGGTATTGTACAGGGCAAAGCTGGCACGAACAGTGCCGAGAATGCCGTAGCGGTCCATCAAAGGCTGAGCGCAATGATGACCGGTACGTACAGCGATGCCCAGGCGGTCGAGCAAGGTGCCCATATCCATGTGATGAATATCACCAACCAAGAAGCTGACAACGGCATCCTTGCCCTCCTGTTCACCAAAAAGCCTGATTCCATCGATGGTTCGCATCTGCTCCATGCAGTAACGGGTGAGTTCCTGCTCGTGCTTGGCAATGTTATCCATGCCGAGCGCAGAGACATAATCGATGGCTTTTGCCAGACCATGGGTAGCTACATAATCCGGAGTACCAGCCTCAAACTTGAAAGGCAACTTCTCGAAAGTAGTCTTCTCGAAACTTACGCTCTCAATCATTTCGCCACCGCCCTGATAAGGAGGCAACTTGTCGAGCCATTCTTCCTTGCCGTAAAGCACACCGATACCGGTAGGACCATAAATCTTATGTCCGCTGAAAGCGAAGAAATCGCAATTCATATCCTGTACATCCACAGCAAAATGAGGAGTACTCTGAGCGCCATCCACCATGACAGGCACATCGTGCTCATGAGCTATCTTAATCATCTCTTTTACCGGATTCACCGTACCGAGCACGTTGCTCACCTGGGCAATGCTCACGATTTTAGTGCGTTCGGTAAATAAATTGGCGAATTCATCGAGGTTAATCTCACCTTTATCGTTGATAGGGATTACACGGATGGCGATTCCCTTCTTGGCAGCCTGCAACTGCCAAGGCACGATATTGGAGTGATGCTCCATGGTAGAGATAATCACCTCGTCGCCCTCGCTCATAAAGGCATCGCTGAACGATGAAACCACGAGATTCAGACTCTCGGTAGTACCACGGGTAAAGATGACTTCCTCAACCTTAGGCGCATTGATAAACTTGCGCACGGTTTCGCGGGCTGCCTCATGAAGGTCGGTAGCCTGCTGAGAGAGATAGTGAACGCCACGATGCACATTGGCATTTACGTTGAGATACTCGTCGCGCATGGCATCAAGCACGCACAATGGCTTCTGCGTGGTTGCCGCATTATCCAGATACACCAATGGCTTATCATAGACCTTTCTCGATAAAATCGGGAAATCTGCTCTTACTTGATTGATATCATACATATTTTTAAGAACTTAACTCCTTTAAAAGGATATTATCTACTTGCAAAGCTTGCAGCCCTCACACTTATTGAGTTCACCACGGAATCGCTTCTCTACGAGATGATGCAGGCGATCGCGCAATGGCTCCAGCTCCATCTTGTCGATGACTTCGTTGATAAATGCAAACTGAAGGAGCAACTTAGCCTCCTCGCGGCTCACACCACGCTGCTGCATATAGAACAATGCGGCATCGTTGAGCTGACCAACAGTACTTCCATGCGCACACTTCACATCATCGGCATAAATCTCCAGCATCGGCTGGGTGAACATACGGGCTGTCTTCGTAGCACAGAGGTTCTGGTTGGTTTCCTGAGAAACAGTTTTCTGGGCACCATGACGAACCAACACTCTACCGGCAAAAGCACCACGTGCCTCACCATCGAGTACATACTTATAAAGCTCGTTGCTGGTACAATGACCCACCTGATGATCGATGAGCGTATTGTTATCAACCACCTGGTTCTTATCGGCAATCACACAACCATTGCAGAAGCACTCAGCTCCCTCGCCCTTGAATAAGAGGTCAAGACGGTTGCGGGTAATACCGTTATGAAGCGTGATGACGTTATGGTTCACACGGCTGTTAGCCTGCTGCTCGATATAAACGTTGCTGACACGACGGTTCTTGTAATGAGTCTCCTCCAAACAATAGAGGTCGAGACTGGCATTCTCGCCAACATAAGCCTCGATTACCTGGGTTGCGAGGAAGTTTTTGTCATCGGCTGCATGGTCGCAGAAGAGGAACTTAGCCTCAGCACCCTGTTCCATGACGATGAGTACACGTCGGTTTACCATCAAATCTACATCCGAACGGAGAATATTGATGACCTGAATGGTTCGCTCCACCTTCACGTTCTTTGGTACGTAGATAAGCAAGCCATCCTGTGCCAGGAATGTATTCAATGCGGTGATGCCATCTTCATCGGTTTTGGCAATCTTAGCGTAGTATTTCCAGATGAATTCAGGGTTTTCTGCAGCAATCTTGTTCAAAGAATCCACGATTACGCCCTCCGGAAGCTCTACTTTAGGCAATGCTTTGTTATAAAAAGCATCGTTTACAACGAAGTAGAGCGAAGTACTCAGGTTAGGCACATCGCAACGGAAAGCCTCGTATGGATCTACAGGGATTTCCAGGCGATTCAAGTTCAAGCCATAGTCTGGCTCGAAGATGGCGCTCATATCTGTGTACTTGTATCTTTCTACCTTACGGGAAGGAAAGCCCAGGCGACGGAAGTCCTCGAATGCTGCATCGCGCACCGCATTGAGCACCTCAGCACTGTTCTTCTTGATCATTCTCGAAGAAGACTGATACAAGTCTAAATATTGATTTTCTGAAAGCATAGCCATCCTCCTAATTATTTCTCATCTACTTCTGCCTTGATCCAGTCGTAGCCACGAACCTCAATCTCCTTGGCTAGTTCAGGACCGGCAGTCTTCACGATTCTACCCTTATAGAGTACGTGAACCACACTTGGCTTAATCATATCGAGCAGACGCTCGTAGTGAGTGATGACGATGGCTGAAGTCTTGTCGGTATGCATCTTGTTCACACCGTCAGCCACGATACGCATCGCATCCACATCAAGACCAGAGTCGGTTTCATCGAGGATAGAAAGCTTTGGCTCCAGCATAGCCATCTGGAAAATCTCGTTGCGCTTCTTCTCACCACCCGAGAAACCTTCGTTTACTGAACGGCGAGCCAACTTGCTGTCCAATTCCACCAACTCGCGCTTCTCACGCATCAGTTTCATGAATTCGCTTGTATTCAATGGTTCCAAACCCTGATACTCACGCTTGGCATTGATAGCCGCACGCATGAAGTTGGTCATGGATACGCCAGGAATCTCCACCGGATACTGGAAAGAGAGGAACAAGCCTTCACGGGCACGGTCCTCTGGCTTCATATCCAGGAGGTTCTTGCCGTTGAAGATAGCCTCACCCTCGGTTACGGTATAGAGAGGGTTACCTGTAAGCACAGCGCTCAAGGTTGACTTACCGGAACCGTTAGGTCCCATGATAGCATGTATCTCACCATCGTTGATAGTCAGGTTGATACCTTTCAATATTTCTTTGCCTGCAATAGTAGCATGCAGATTCTTTACCTCTAACATATTATTACTTAAAAAATGCGTTCAAAATATTGGAACATAACTCTTCAAAGAAAGATGGTGACTTCTCCCAGCCCCATTGCACAAACAACGAAGGAGGGTCTAGTACCCAAAATGAGCACTCACCTGGTCGTATGACCTTACCCTTCATCTGCGGAACATAACTCGATGTCTGCATAATGGACTTGGTCAATGTAGGGTCAGACTCATCAACATGACAATATCGACCACAACGAAGATACACATTTTGCTCTTGCTTGCATTTCGCAACAAAAGATGCAACGATGGAATCTTGCTGTGCCGTCAAGCCATTTTTTTGATGATTGAAAAGGTCTTGAGCCGTTAAGTTCAAGCTATCAACTAACAATAACATCAACAACATTCTTTTCATAACCACCTCTCTTTCTTATTATTCTTAGCCAACGGTTCCTTCGAGTGAAACACTCAGGAGTTTCTGTGCCTCAACGGCAAACTCCATAGGCAACTTGTTGAGCACATCCTTGGCATAACCGTTTACGATTAAGCCGACAGCCTCCTCGGTAGGAATGCCTCGCTGATTGCAATAGAAAAGCTGGTCTTCTGAAATCTTCGAGGTAGTTGCCTCATGCTCGAACACGGCTGTGTCGTTATGGGCATCCATATATGGGAAGGTATGCGCTCCACAATCGCTGCCCAGCAACAAGGAGTCGCAGGAACTGTAGTTGCGGGCATTATCGGCATTGGATGTAGCACGAACCAGACCACGATAGGAGTTCTGGCTATGACCAGCGGAGATACCCTTCGAAATGATGGTACTCTTGGTGTTCTTACCCATGTGAATCATCTTGGTACCCGTATCAGCCTCCTGATAGTTGTTGGTAACAGCCACGCTGTAGAACTCTGCCACGGAGTTGTCGCCACGCAAGATACAGGAAGGATACTTCCAGGTAATCGCAGAACCCGTCTCTACCTGAGTCCAGCTCAACTTAGAGTTCACACCGCGCAAGTCGCCTCGCTTGGTTACCAGGTTCAGCACACCACCCTTACCATGCTCATCACCAGGATACCAGTTCTGAACGGTAGAGTATTTCACCTCAGCATTGTCCTTGACAATAATCTCTACGATAGCCGCATGGAGCTGGTTCTCATCACGCATTGGCGCTGTACATCCCTCCAGGTAAGAAACGTAGGCATCATCATCGGCAATGATCAATGTACGCTCAAACTGACCGGTGTTACGGGCATTGATGCGGAAGTAACTGCTCAACTCCATCGGACAGCGGACGCCCTTAGGAATATAAACGAATGAGCCATCACTGAATACGCAACTGTTCAAGGCTGCATAAAAGTTATCACGATAAGGAACTACGGTTCCCAGATACTCTCTTACCAAATCAGGATGCTCCTTCACAGCCTCACCGATACTGCAGAAGATGACGCCCTTCTCACGGAGTTTCTCCTTGAAAGTAGTCTTTACCGATACAGAGTCCATGATGGCATCTACGGCGGTACCGCTCAAAGCCAGACGCTCCTCCAGAGGAATACCGAGTTTATCGAATGTCTTCTCCAGCTCAGGATCAATCTCCTTATTCTTCGGCTTCTTTGCCAAAGGGTCGGCATAGTATGAAATCTCCTGGTAGTCAATAGGTGGCACGTGAACGTGTCCCCACTTTGGCTCCTTGAGCGTCTTCCAGTAATTGTAGGCTTTCAGACGAAATTCGAGCATCCAGTCTGGCTCTCCCTTCTTCTGCGAGATCAGGCGCACAACATCCTCGTTGAGACCCTTTTCTATGATTTCAGTATGTACATCGGTGGTAAAGCCGAATTCATACTTCTGCTCAGCCACCTGCTTGACAAACTGATTCTTTTCTTGTTCTTTCTCTGCCATTTTATTTAGAATAACCTTTCGTTATTTTAACCCTAAATAGGGATAAGCCGCTGAGGACTCATCCCTACCTTATTATATATAATATATGCTATATTACAATTTCTGCTCTACCTCGATCTCAGTGAAGGTCTCGATAACGTCGCCCTCCTGGATATCGTTGTAGTTGACGAGGCTCAAACCGCATTCCATACCGGTAACCACCTCCTTGACATCGTCCTTGTAACGCTTCAAGGCACCGATTTCAGCAGTACGGATCACGATACCGTCACGGATGACGCGAGCCTTATCCTTAGCATGTACCTTACCCTCGGTAACGAGACCACCGGCAATAGTACCCACCTTAGAAATCTTGAAGGTCTGCTTAACCTCAACCTGACCGGTAACGATTTCCTTCTTCACCTTGTCGAGCATACCAACCATCGCACTCTTGATATCGTCGATAGCATCGTAGATGATAGAGTATGTGTTGATTTCAACACCCTCACGGTCGGCAGCCTTACGAGCATCGGCAGATGGACGAACCTGGAAACCAACGATGACTGCATCTGAAGCAGATGCCAGCATCACGTCGTTCTCTGAAATCTGACCCACAGCCTTGTTCACCACGTTCACCTGAACCTTCTCGGTAGAAAGCTTGATGAATGAGTCGCTCAAAGCCTCAACAGAACCATCGGTATCACCCTTCACGATGACGTTCAACTCATGGAACTCACCACGTGCGATACGGTGAGAGATATCACCCAGGGTCAAGCGCTTCTGAGTACGCAAGCCCTGCTCACGCTGCAGCTGCTCACGCTTGTTGGCGATTTCGCGAGCCTCCTGCTCTGTCTCGATTACGTGGAACTGGTCACCTGCAGTAGGCGCACCATTCAAACCGAGGATGATAGCTGGCTCAGCAGGAGCTGCTGACTTGATGTTGGCATTACGCTCATTGAACATCGCCTTAACACGACCCCAAGAAGTACCTGCGAGTACGATGTCGCCTACCTTCAAGGTACCATTGGCAACCAATACGGTAGAAACATATCCACGACCCTTGTCGAGAGAAGACTCGATGATGGTACCTGTAGCACGACGGTTAGGGTTAGCCTTCAAGTCGAGCATGTCAGCCTCGAGGAGCACCTTGTCGAGCAAATCGTGAACACCGATACCCTTCTTGGCACTGATTTCCTGGCACTGATACTTACCACCCCACTCCTCTACGAGCAGGTTCATGTTAGCCAAGTCCTCACGGATACGGTCTGGGTTAGCACCTGGCTTATCAATCTTGTTGATTGCGAATACCATAGGCACACCGGCAGCCTGGGCATGAGCGATAGCCTCCTTGGTAGTAGGCATCACAGAGTCATCGGCTGCGATGATGATGATGGCGATATCGGTAGCCTGGGCACCACGGGCACGCATGGCGGTAAACGCCTCGTGACCTGGAGTATCAAGGAAGGTTACCTTGCGACCGCTTTTCAGGGTCACACTATAGGCACCGATATGCTGGGTAATACCACCCGCCTCACCGGCAATCACATTGGTATTGCGGATATAGTCGAGCAAAGAGGTCTTACCGTGGTCTACGTGACCCATCACGGTTACGATTGGAGCACGTGGAACCAAGTCGTTCTCATCATCCACTTCCTCGCTCACGGCCTCCTGAACCTCGGCACTCACGTATTCGGTCTTGAAACCGAACTCCTCAGCTACCATGTTGATGGTCTCTGCATCCAGGCGCTGGTTGATAGATACCATGATACCTACACCCATCAGGGTAGAGATAACCTGAGTAACGCTGATATCCATCATCGTAGCCAACTCGCTAACGGTAACGAACTCAGTAAGTTTCAGGGTCTTGCTTTCCTTCTGCTCCTGACGAGCCTGATCCTGCAACTTCTCCTGAACAGCCTCACGCTTCTCCTTACGGTACTTAGCACCCTTCTTGTTCTGACTCTTGCTGGTCAAACGTGCAAGAGTCTCCTTAACCTGGCGTGCTACAGCCTCGTCATCAACCTCGATCTGGCGCTGGTTGCCGCGGTTGTTGTTATTGCCGCGATTATTATTGTTATTATTTCTGTTGCGGTTTTTATTCTTCTTGTTATTACCGCCGTTGTTGCCATTACCTCCGCCATTATTCTTAGCTTCGGCATTGATGTCAACACGTTCTTTGTTGATACGAACACGCTTTTTGCGCTCATTGTGCTGTTGAGCCATTTTCTCCTCACGTTCCTTGCGGCGCTCCTCCTTGGTTTTCTTCTTAGGACGAGTGCTCTGGTTGAGAGAAGACAAATCTATTTTGCCCAACACCTTAGGCTCATTAGCAGTAAACTTCTTCTCACTCTTGAGAGTAAACACGCTGTTGTCTGCTGCGCCAGCAGAATGCTGTGCAGTTTCATTCTTAGCATGATGATGCTCTTTCTTTCCCTGAGGAGCATTCTGCTTATTCATCTGAGCGTTTGACTGCTGTGATTTCTGATGATTTTCCTGTTTCATTTGCTGTTTATGCTGAGAAGCCTGTTGTGGCTTCTGTTCCTTCTTTTGCTCAGCCTTAGGAGCGTCTTTCTTCTGCTCAGGACTGACGGCAGCAGTCTCAGGCTTTTCCGCAACAGACTCTGCAGCAGGCTTCTTACCGATATTGTCCAAGTCAATCTTTCCCAGCGGCTTATACTGCTGCTGTCCATTAGACTCCAACAAGCTTTCAGCGCGATTGTCCTTCTGCTCTGGCGCACGCTTCTTATCTTTTGCTTTTTTGGTAAAGAGTTTCTCAGCCTGATCACGAACCTCTCTGTCCTGACTGAAGGCATCATTCAATGCCTTGTATTGCTGGTCGGTGAGTTTGAAGCTCGGTTCTGCCTTGACATCTCCCAGGTCTTTTCTTTTCTCTAGGAATTCAACTGCCGTCTGAAGTCCTATATTTAATTCACGTAGTGCTTTATTTAATCTGATGCTCATAAATTATTTATTCTCCTATTTTTAAAGTTAGATTCCCTGCAAGCACTCGCTGGCAAGGGAATTATTGTTCGAATTCGGCGCGCAACACGCTGAGTACATGATCAACGGTCTCCTCTTCGAGGTCGGCCTTCTCAATCAGCAAGTTGCGAGGTGCATTGAGTACCTGCTTGGCAGTATCAAGACCGATGCCCTTGATAGCATCGATAACCCACTGGTCAATCTCATCAGAGAACTCATCCAAGTAGATATCCTCATCGGCCTCATTCTCGTCTACCTCACGGAATACGTCGATGGTATATTCTGTAAGCATAGAAGCCAGTTTGATGTTCATACCGCCACGGCCGATAGCCAAACTAACTTCCTCAGGCTGCAAGTAAACCTCTGCTTTCTTGTTCTCATCATCAACATTGATTGAAGAAACCTTGGCTGGAGCCAACGCACGCTGAATGAAGAGTTTGGTATTGCTTGAGTAGTTGATGACATCGAGATTCTCGTTGCAAAGTTCGCGAACGATACCGTGAACGCGGCTACCCTTAACACCTACACATGCGCCAACCGGGTCGATACGCTCATCGAATGTTTCAACAGCAATCTTAGCACGCTCTCCCGGAAGACGGGCGATACGGCGGATTGCAATCAGACCGTCTGCAATCTCAGGAACCTCAGCCTCCAACAGGCGCTGCAGGAAGATTGGAGCAGTACGGCTCAAGATAATCTTTGGATTATTGTTCTCGTTGTCTACACGAAGGATGACCGCACGAACAGTCTCACCCTTGCGGTAAGTATCACCAGGAATCTGCTCAGTCTTAGGCAACATTAGCTCGTTGTTCTCATCATCTACAATCAGAACCTCGCGCTTCCAAACCTGATAAACCTCACCAGAGATAACCTGACCTACGCGATCCTTGTATTTGTTGTAGAGTGAATCATGCTCCAACTCAAGAATCTTGGAAGCCAAAGTCTGACGAAGAGTCAAGATGGCACGACGACCAAACTTATTGAAGTCAACCGTCTCACTTACATCCTCACCAACCTCGTAATCCGGCTCAATCTTACGAGCCTCAGAAAGTGTAATTTCCTTATTTTCATCTTCAACTTCGCCATCAGCAACAACTATACGGTTGCGATAAATTTCGAAGTCACCCTTGTCAGGGTTCACGATGACATCAAAGTTTTCGTCACTACCAAAAATCTTGGCAAGTACATTACGGAAGCTCTCCTCCAATACACTTACCAATGTAGTACGGTCGATATTCTTTGTTTCTTTAAACTCGCGGAATGTATCAATCATACTCGCTGTCAATTCTTGCTCTTTTTTAGCCATAACTTAATTGAAACTAATTATGTATTTTGTATATTTTACTTTATCCATCTGGTAAACGTGATCAACCTCCTGCTTAACCGGACGTTTTTTACCTTCAACCTTTACCTTTTCTTCAACGCCAACTGTGAAGTCATTTCCTTCAACAGCTTTCAAGATACCCTTCACCTTCTTGCCGTCGGCATCAAGCACCTCTACCTCCTTGCCAATGAAATTGATATACTGCTGCGGAACTTTGAACGGTTGACCCAAGCCTGCAGAGCCAACTTCGAGCTCATAGTCTTCCTCGTCACGGTTCAAATGATCCTCAATATACTTACTCAAGGCAACACAATCCTCAATCCATACTCCATCGGCATGGTCAATCTCAACAACGATTCTATCGTCGGGACTGATTTCAATGCTTACCAAGAAATATTCCTTATCTTGGAGCCATTCTTCAACTAATTTTTTTACGACGTTTTTATCAATCATATATACCTTATTAAAATAAAATGAGGAACTCTTGTGAGCCCCTCATTCCACTGAACGTTGCAAAATTACAAATATTTTTGTGATTAGCCAAAAAAAATGCAACTTTTTATTCGCAACGTGCACATTTTTAATCGATTGTGCACGTTTTTGTACTTATTTCTTCACAGGATGCAGTATTTTTTCGTATTCTGATGGAGAATTCAGCAATTTTACTGCTTCCTTAATCTGCTTGTCGTAACGCATGGAATTCTGGATGGCACCGCGCTGGAAATAATAGGCAGAAACGATGTCATTTTCCAACAGATGCTTGATGTAATCCTTGTTATAATCCAGATCCTTTGCCACATTATGGCTCAGTTTTTTCTTCAAAGCCTCAAACTCTGCCTTGGCATCATCGTAGTACCCTTCAAACTTAGCGAGTTTTTCCAAGTCCTTGAGATACTTTTCTGTTTCACGGTCGTACTGGAAGTTAGCCTTCAACACGCGTGTCTTGAATTCATCATAGTCGGCATCGGTCAGCGAGAATTCCTTCGCAGGAGCAATAGCAGGATGCTTGGCGATATAATCAACCTCATAATTAAGCATCACCTCATTACTATCGCGGGCACCAGCCAGATAGAAGGCGATGTTCGGCAAAGAATCAGGCTTTACTTCTACATCCGGCTTCACGCCACCTCCATCTCTCACTTCTCTGCCACCTGCGGTATAGAACACCTTGGTAAGAGAGTCGGGAACATGTTCCACATAACCACCCTTATCGTGCTTATAGTTGAGTGCCTGAACGCATCGACCGCTAGGAATGAAATATTTAGCAGTAGTAAGTTTCACCTGTCCGTTATAAGGCAAATCCATGGTAGTCTGCACCAATCCCTTTCCATACGTGCGCGTACCTAATATTACAGCACGGTCATAATCCTGCAGACTGCCGCTCATGATTTCACTGGCACTGGCAGAATTCTCGTTCACCAATACCACCATCGGCATAACGGAATCTATCGGTTCAACCGTGGTCTTATAAACATGATTAGAACGCTGCAACTTTCCCTTCATCTCCAAGACAGTCTTACCTTTAGGCAAGAACATATTGATGATGCTGACCGCTTCGGTAACAGAACCACCACCATTATTACGCAGATCGAAGACAAGACTCTTGGCTCCTTGCTTTCTCAAATCGATGAAAGCACGACGCACTTCCTTGGCAGACTGCTCGGTAAAGGAATTGAAGTTTATGTAACCGATGCTACCCTCCAACATGCCATAATAAGGCAAGAACGGCAACTGGATGGTACGGCGTGTTACCTTCACCTTCATCGTCTTGCCTGTACTTGGACGCTTAACTTTCAGCATGAAAGAAGAACCCGGATCACCACGAAGATGATCGCTGACATAGCTCACCTCCTTATTGGTCATATCCTCATCATCAATACTCAGGATGATGTCACCCTTCTTCAGTCCCACTTCTGCAGCAGGCATATTCTCGTAAGGCTCGCTGATACAGACGCGCTGCAACTGGAAATTGTAGCGTATCACCGCACCTACACCCGCATACTTGCCGGTGAGCAGGTTCTTGAGTTCCTTCATCTTCTGCTCAGGATAATAGGTAGTATAAGGGTCGAGACTACGCAACATGGCATTGATACCATTTCCGACCACAACTTCAGCATCGAGCGTATCAACATACATCAAATCGAGATTCTTGTAGATGGCATTGAATATTTCCATATTCTTTGCGGCTTTGAAGTCATGATCTTTGTCAACCTGGGCAAAAGTAGGAACTGCCAGGAGCACCATAAGCAAGGAGAACAGTATTCTTTTCATTGTTACCTTATTTAATTGTATATGATTCAACTTATTGGTTATTTCCTCCCCCTCTTCACAGCATTCGCCCTCGGGAGAAGATTTCGACCACAAAAGTACTCATTTCTTTGCGAAAAACACCATAAAATAGGCAAAAAATGGCACAAAGATAAGAAAAAATACACTTTTTTAGAGAAAAAGCGAAAAAAGTCAGCAAAAAATTTGGCAGAATGAAGAAAAGTTAGTACTTTTGCACACGCAAATAAGGAACGTCATGTTCTTTACAGAAAAAAATGCTTCAATAGCTCAGTTGGTTAGAGCACCTGACTGTTAATCAGGGGGTCGTTGGTTCAAGCCCATCTTGAAGCGCAGAAAAGAGTCACAAGTTTTGCTTGTGACTCTTTTTGTTTATCCACATATTATCCACACTCTACATTCTCCATTCCCATATACAAATACAATATCCGACAATAATTAGAGAAAGTACTATTAAAAAAAGGCACATTCCTATGCGGAATGTGCCTTTATATATAATAATGTGTCTAATACGCAGATTATTCTACATCATTGTTGTGATCCAAAGAGTCGTTGAACTCCTTAGGAGCCTGCTCATCATTACGATGCTCGTAACGACGTGGCTGACGAGCTGGACGCTCACCACGACCTTCATGACGATCATCACGACGACCGCGACGCTCACCGCGCTCAGGACGTGGACGACGCTCACGCTCTACATAACCCTCTGGCTTCTCCATCAATACACGATGAGAAAGTTTATACTTGCCAGTCTTAGGATCAATCTCCATCAACTTCACCTTGATCTTGTCGCCTTCCTTGATGCCAGCCTCTTCAACTGTCTCAAGACGCTTCCAATCAATCTCAGAGATGTGGAGCAAACCATCCTTACCAGGGAGAATCTCTACGAAGCAACCGTAAGGCATGATAGAACGAACAGTACCCTCGTAAACCTCACCAACCTCAGGAACAGCTACGATAGCCTTGATCTTAGCCAAAGCTGCATCGATAGAATCCTTGTTAGGAGCAGATACCTGTACGTGACCCTTACCATCAGTCTCCTCGATAGTGATTGTAGCACCAGTATCCTCCTGCATCTGCTGGATAATCTTACCACCAGGGCCGATAACAGCACCGATGAACTCCTTAGGGATATCGAATGCTACAATACGTGGAACCTGTGGCTTCATCTCAGCACGTGGCTCAGAGATTGTCTCCATCATGCAGTTGAGAATATGCTCACGACCAGCCTTAGCCTGCATCAAAGCCTCCTCAAGTATCTCGAAGCTCAAACCATCACACTTGATATCCATCTGTGTAGCAGTCAAGCCATCGCGGGTACCAGTGGTCTTGAAGTCCATATCACCCAAGTGGTCCTCATCACCGAGGATATCACTGAGGATAGCGTACTTGTCCTCACCTGGGTTCTTGATAAGACCCATAGCGATACCAGAAACTGGCTTCTTCATAGGAACACCTGCATCCATCAGGGCGAGAGTACCGGCACAAACAGTAGCCATAGAAGAAGAACCGTTAGACTCCAAGATCTGGCTTACCAAACGTACTGTGTAAGGGAAGTCTGCAGGAATCTGGCCCTTCAAACCACGCCATGCCAAGTGACCGTGACCAATCTCACGACGGCCTACACCGCGCTGAGCCTTAGCCTCACCTGTTGAGAATGGAGGGAAGTTATAGTGAAGGAGGAAGCGCTGGTAGCTCTTCTCGAGCACACCGTCGATAAGCTTCTCGTCCATCTTTGTACCAAGAGTACATGTAGAGAGAGACATAGTCTCACCACGCTGGAAGATAGCGCTTCCGTGAGGCATTGGGAGTGGAGAAACCTCGCACCAGATAGGGCGGATTTCTGTAGTAGCACGACCATCAAGGCGCAAGCCCTCGTCGAGGATGCAACGGCGCATAGCATCGCGCATTACGTCATCATAGTAACGGGTAGCCTCAGCGTGCTTCTCCTCCAAGTCTTCCTCAGAAAGATCGGTATGAGCAGCGTCATACTTCTCAAGGAAATCAGCCAAAACCTTGTCGAAAGCATCCTGACGTGCATGCTTCTCCAAAGCCTGATGATTGATATCATAAGCTGGCTTGTAAAGCTCAGACTTGATCTGCTCACGGAGTTCCTCGTCGTTGATCTCGTGGTCATACTCACGCTTCACGTCAGTACCCTTCTCCTTAGCCAACTCATACTGGAGTTCGCACATAGGCTTGATAGCCTCGGCAGCCACCTTGAGTGCACCAATGAGATCCTGCTCAGAAACTTCCTTCATCTCACCTTCTACCATCATGATATTGTCCTTGGTAGCACCAACCATGATATCCATGTCTGCCTCTTCCATCTGCTGGAATGTAGGGTTAACAACATACTCACCATTGATACGAGCTACACGAACCTCAGAGATATAGTACTCGAAAGGAATATCTGAACAAGCCATGGCAGCTGAAGCAGCGAAACCTGCGAGGGCATCTGGCTGGTCAACACCATCGGCTGAGAGCAACATTACCTGTACGTAAACTTCTGCATGGTAGTTAGAAGGGAAAAGTGGACGCAAAGCACGGTCCACGAGACGAGAGGTAAGGATTTCCTCATCGCTGGCTTTGCCTTCGCGCTTGGTGAAACCACCAGGGAAACGACCTGCAGCACTGTACTGCTCACGATAATCTACTTGCAAAGGCATAAAATCTGTACCCGGAACTGCATCCTTTGCTGCACAAACAGTTGCGAGAAGCACTGTGTTACCCATGCGGAGAACCGCAGCACCATCAGCCTGTTTTGCAACTTTTCCGGTCTCAATTGTGATGGTTCTTCCATCAGGCAACTGAACACTTTTTGTAATTACGTTCATCTAAATTAAAAAACTTATTGTTTTGTCTAACATCTAAAATATCTAAAACGCTGCAAAGATACCTCTTTAATTATTAATAAACAAATAAATCAGCAATTATTTTCCACTTTTTTAAATAATTTATCTATAGAAGGTGCATTATTCGCAATTTTATTACTATCTTTGCACTCGATAATTTTGCAAAATAATAAAATTCATGAAGATAACTAGACTCTTTTCAGTGGCAGCGATTATGGTAGCTGCACTGGCTTTGACTTCTTGTAACAACAAGAAATTCCACATCAACGGCAATATCACAGAGGCTCAGGACTCTATGCTCTATCTGGAGAACATCAGCCTGAACGGTCCTGTGAAAATCGACTCTGTGAAACTGGGCGAGGATGGTGCCTTTGCCTTCGACGAGGCTGCCATGGACTCTGTTACCCCAGAGTTCTACCGCTTACGCATCGCCAACCAAACCATCAATCTTTCCATCGATTCTACAGAAACCGTCAAGGTAAAGGCGGCTTATCCGCAGATGAGCTTCAAATACGAAGTGGAAGGTTCTGAAAACTGCAACAAGATCAAGGAGTTGTCTCTTAAGCAGATGACTCTCCAGAGCAATATCAACGGGCTCGTGAAAAATCCTAACATCGGCAACGATTCTATCGAATCCATCGTAGGCCGCATGCTCCAGGCTTACAAACAGGACATCAAAACCAACTACATCTTCAAGGAGCCAATGAAGGCATACGCTTACTATGCGCTCTTCCAAACGGTACAGTTGGGCAATGTGAATACACTTATCTTCAACCCTCGCAACAACAAAGACGACGTGAAGGTATTTGCTGCCGTAGCAACCAGTTGGGATACCTACTATCCTGGCGCTGAGCGTGGCAAGAACCTCCACAATATCGCCATCGAGGGAATGAAAGACATCCGCATCATCGAGAACCAGATGGCACAGCAGCAGATTGAGGCCAGCAAGGTGAGCGTAAACGGATGCATCGAACTTGCACTTCAGGACAACAAGGGACAGGTACGCCGCCTCTCCGACCTCAAGGGCAAGGTGGTACTGCTCGACTTCCATCTCTTCGCCAGCAAAGAGAGCACCAAGCGCATCATGATGTTGCGTGAACTCTACAACAAGTATCATGCTGCCGGACTGGAGATTTATCAGGTATCAGTAGACCCTGACGAGCACTTCTGGAAGACCTCTACCGCTGCCATCCCTTGGATTTGCGTACGCGATGAAGATGGCATTCAGGGCAAAAGTCTGGCTCTCTACAATGTCCAGAGCATTCCTACCTTCTTCCTGATTGACCGCACCAACACCCTGCAGGCACGTGATGCACAGATTAAGGACATAGAGGCAGCCATCAAGAACCTTCTTTAAGATAACCAGAAGATAACCAGGAGTTAGAAGTTTGGAGAGAACAGTTTCGGCTTTTCATCTTCCAGCTTCTAACTCTTATTCTTTAACGTCAGTTCTGTATCTGCTTTCAAGATAACATAGATGGCAATATCTGAATACGAACCATACAAGGAACTTAAGAACAAAAAACGATAAACTTTTAAACCCTAAAAAATGAATAAGAAATTTTTAGCAATGGCAGCCTTGGCACTTATCACAACAGGAGCACAGGCTAAAGTAAAGTTGCCACACATCTTGGGTGACAACATGATTTTACAGCAAAACACAGAGGCTAACCTTTGGGGATGGGACAAACCAGGAACCACAGTAGAGGTAACCACCTCATGGTCTGGGCAGAAATATTCTGCCAAGACCGGAAAGGATGGCAAATGGGCTATCAAAGTACAAACCCCGAAGGCGAGCTACACCCCACTCTCCATCACTTTCGATGATGGCGAAAAGACCACTCTCAACAATGTGCTGGCAGGAGAAGTATGGGTTTGTGCAGGTCAGAGCAACATGGAGATGCCTGTAAAAGGATTCGGCAACTGCCCTGTAGAAGGTTACAACAAGGCGGTGCTCGAAGCGAACCAGTACAAAGGCGTACATTACGTAAAGATTCCTAGCGTAATGAGCAGTAAGCCGTTAGATGATACCAACTGCAAATGGAAGGAGGTTAACCCGGAAACCGTAGGCGATGCATCTGCTACAGGATACTTCTTTGCACAGGTAATAAACAAGACTCTTGATATTCCGGTAGGTCTGGTCATGGCAAACAAGGGTGGAAGCCGTGTAGAAAGCTGGCTCGACCGCGACTACCTGAAGAAGAACACCAAGGAAGATCTCGACTCTGTAAAGATGACCAAGAACCCTAAGTTTAAGTGGGATTTCCTCTACCCTCTTCTCTGGGGTAACGGAACTTTCCACCCTATCCTCAACTATAGCGTAAAGGGTATTCTCTTCTATCAGGGATGTTCTAACGTGGGCGACCCGGACGGCCAGTATACCAAACGTCTTGCCGACCTCGTTGCCCAGTGGCGCAGAGACTTCAAGCAGGGCGAACTGCCATTCTATTTCGTACAGATTGCACCTTATCATAATGGCGACGTAAATGGCGATTGGGGACCTAAGCTCCGTGAACAGCAGTTCAATGCAGCCAAGGTGATTCCAAACAGCGGCATCGTCTGTACCGAAGACCTGGTTTACCCATACGAGGTTGAGCAGATTCATCCATGTCAGAAACAGCCTGTAGGCGAACGTCTTGCACTCCAGGCACTCAGCAAGACCTATGGCATGAAGGGACTCTTCAGCGAGAGCATGACCTTCAAGGAGATGAAGATTGTAGGTGATACTGTAAAGGTGCATTTCGACAACACCTACGGAGCCTACAACCGCTTTGAAGGTATCGAAGGTTTCGAAGTTGCAGGCGAAGATAAGGTATTCCATAAGGCTACAGCCAAGCACTTCTGGCAGGAAGGCACCGATCCTTGGAATGAGTGCGTCATCGTAACTAGTCCTGAGGTAAAGAAACCAGTAGCCCTTCGCTACTGTTTCCGCAACTTCCAACTCGGCAATATGGCAAATGCAGGCAACCTGCCTCTCTTCCCATTCCGTACAGATAATTGGTAAATATCAGATAACCAGCGGCCGATCTTTGTTCAGCAGTCAAAGACCGGCCGCTTTTCAATTATAACATGAAGATAAATTCTTTTCCATTAAACATCAATCATTATACATTAATCATAATATGAGTCACGTATTAGATAAGTTTCAGTTTTGCCCGGTTTGCGGCTCTAATCATTTCGAAATCAACAACATCAAGAGCAAAAAGTGTAAGGATTGCGGATTCTCTTATTACCTCAATCCAAGCAGTGCTACGGTAGCTCTCATACTCAACAGCAAGGAAGAACTCCTGGCAGTAAGAAGAAAGAAAGACCCTGCCAAAGGAGCACTCGATTTGCCAGGCGGTTTTGTTGACATGGATGAAACAGGTGAAGAAGGTATGGCAAGAGAGGTAAAAGAGGAAACCGGACTGGATGCAACTGAGGTTAAGTATCAGTTCAGCTACCCAAATCTCTACCTTTACTCAGGTTTCATGGTTCATACCCTCGATATGTTCTATGAAGTGAAGGTGAAAGACGACACTCATATAGAAGCAATGGACGATGCAGAAGAATCATTCTGGATACCATTGAGCAGACTCAATCCTGATGAGTTTGCATTCGATTCCATACGCAAGGGGCTCCATCGTTATTTGGAAACAAAATTGGGGTAAAAAGGGTTCAATACAGCCAAATATGGCTCCCAAACATTAAAAAAACCAAAAAAAACACCATATAATAAGGTATAAGCAAAAAGTTTACTTACTTTTGCCAACCGAAAAAAATTGTGTATAAGCTTATGCAAGAGAATTTAGTAATCGTCGAGAGCCCTGCGAAGGCTAAAAAGATCGAAGAGTTTTTAGGTAAGGACTATAAGGTTATGTCTTCTTACGGTCATATCCGTGACCTGAAGAAGAAGGAACTTAGTATAAACGAGAAAACCATGGAACCTGATTATGAGATTCCAGAGGAAAAGAAAAAACTCGTTACAGAATTGAAAACGAATGCGAAGAAAGCCAAGAAAATCTGGTTAGCATCCGATGAGGACCGCGAGGGAGAAGCCATCAGCTGGCACCTTTGCGAAGTACTGGGATTGGATGAGGAGAAGACAAACCGTATTGTCTTCCACGAGATTACCAAACAGGCTATTCTTGACGCAATCAAGAACCCACGCCATCTGGACATGAACCTGGTGAATGCCCAGCAGGCACGTCGTGTACTCGACCGACTGGTAGGTTTCAAGCTTTCTCCTATCTTGTGGAGAAAGGTTAAGCCAGCCCTTTCTGCAGGTCGTGTACAGAGTGTTGCTGTCCGTCTGATAGTAGAACGTGAGCGTGAAATCCAAAAGTTCCAGAGTGTTCCATACTATCGCGTTACCGCTATTTTCGCCCTGATCAGCGACAGCGGCAATGCAACAGAAGTAAAGGCAGAACTGGACCAGCGTTTCAATACCCACGAAGAGGTTGAAGCTTTCCTTGAGAAGTGTAAAGACGCTAAGTTTATGGTTGAATCTGTAACCAAAAAGCCTTTAAAGCGTTCTCCTGCACCACCTTTCACTACTTCTACTCTGCAACAGGAGGCAGCACGCAAGCTTGGTTTCACCGTTGTACAGACCATGATGATAGCCCAGAAACTTTACGAAAGCGGACGCATCACTTACATGCGAACCGATAGCGTAAACCTCTCTACGCTCTGTTCCAACGCCAGCAAAGATGAGATTATCAGAGAATATGGCAAGGAATACAGCCAGACTCGTGCCTACCACACCAGTTCAAAGGGTGCACAGGAAGCGCACGAGGCTATCCGTCCTACATATATGAATGAACCAACCATTGAAGGAACCGCTCAGGAGAAGCGCCTTTACGAACTCATCTGGAAGCGTACCATCGCATCTCAGATGGCTGACGCACAACTCGAAAAGACAACCATCAACATCAATATCGGCAACACAAGCGAAAAGTTTGTTGCTACCGGCGAGGTTGTTTCATTCGATGGTTTCCTCAAGGTTTATCTTGAGTCAACCGACGATGAAGAGCATGCTGAGGATTCTTCCCACATTCTTCCTGCCCTGAAAGAAGGCGATGAATTGCAGCGCAGAGAAATCCTTGCTACCGAGAAATATTCTCTGGCTCCTGCAAGATACACCGAGGCCAGTCTGGTGAAGAAATTGGAAGATCTCGGCATCGGCCGTCCATCTACCTATGCTCCAACTATCAGTACCATCCAGCAGCGTCAATACGTGGTAAAGGGTGACAAGACGGGTGAAGAGCGCACATTTACCATAGATTCTCTGAAGGGCATCAAGATAACCCAGAAGTTGAAGAAAGAGATGGCAGGCTCTGAAAAGGGCAAGCTTCTGCCTACTGATATCGGCATCGTAGTAAACGATTTCCTGATGGAGAACTTCCCGAACATCATGAACTACAACTTTACGGCAGACGTAGAGAAGAAGTTTGATGATATTGCAGAAGGAAAGACCGAATGGACCAACTGGATGAAGGATTTCGACAAGGGCTTTGAGCCTGAAGTGAAGGAAGTCCTGGAAGCACGCAACCAGCACAAAGCCGGCGAGCGCAATCTCGGAAATGATCCAAAGACAGGAAAGCCAGTATTCGTCAAGATTGGCCGTTTTGGACCAGTGGTACAGATTGGTTCTGCTGAGGATAAGGACAAGCCTCAGTTTGCCCAGCTGCCATCAGACAAGAGCATAGAAACCATCACCCTGGAAGAGGCTTTGGAACTCTTCAAACTGCCAAGAGAACTCGGTGATTATGAAGGCATTACTGTAACAGTTGGCTCTGGCCGCTACGGCCCTTACATCCTCCATAACCGCAAGTATGTTTCTATTCCAAAGGAGGATGATCCGCTGACCATCACCCTGGATAGAGCCATCGAGCTGATCAAGGAAAAGCGCGAAGCTGAAGAGAAGCGTCATCTCAAAGTTTTCGATGAGGACGATAAGATGGAAATTCTCAATGGCAAGTATGGTCCATACATTGCTTACGACGGCAAGAATTACCGCATTCCAAAGGCAAAACATGAGAGTGCAGAGGAGCTTACATACGAGGAGTGTATGGAAATTATCAAAGCTGCTCCAGAACCAAAGGCTAGAGGCAGAAAGAAATCATAAACATGCCTCATTGACATAGAAACAGAAGAAAATGAAGTCAATCATCATCATAGGATACATGGGCGCCGGCAAGACAACGGTCGGCAAAGCCCTCGCCAAAGACCTTGGCGTTATGTTCTACGATCTCGACTGGTATATCGAGAGCCGAATGCGCAAGACCGTTAAACAGATCTTCGACGAAGTTGGAGAAGAGGGATTTCGCAAGATAGAGCACAATATGCTACACGAAGTGGCAGAGTTTGAAAATGTAGTGGTAAGTTGCGGAGGAGGAACACCATGTTTCTTCGACAATATGGACTACATGAACCAACTTGGCGAAACGTTTTACCTGAAGGCATCTCCAGAAACCCTTCACGCTCATCTGAAGATGGGCAAAGGCGTACGCCCTCTGCTGCTCAACAAAACACCGGAAGAGGTAGACAAGTTTATCCATGAGCAGCTGAAACTTCGAGAGCCTTACTACGAGAAGGCAAAACACATCATCGATATCAACGTGATGGACAATTATGATAAAATCAACGCTATTGTTCAGCAGATCAGAGACCTGCTGAACATATAGCCGTATCTAATAAAGTAATATATAATAAAGGTAACAAACAAAACTGATTTCCAGCAAGCAAGATTAGAAAATGAAGAAATGGACTATTGAAGACTCGAAGGAGCTCTACAACATCTGTGGTTGGGGTACTTCTTACTTTGGCATCAACGACAAGGGTGATGTCTATGTAACTCCATGCAAGGACAACACGCAGATAGACCTGCGCGACATCATGGACGAGTTGGCATTACGCGACATCAACGCTCCCGTACTGCTCCGTTTCCCAGACATCCTCGACAACCGCATCGAGAAGACAGCCAGCTGTTTTCAAAAGGCAAAGGAAGAGTATGGATACAAGGGAGAAAACTTTGTCATCTATCCTATTAAGGTGAACCAGATGCAGCCGGTCGTTGAGGAGATTATCTCTCACGGCAAGAAGTTCAACCTCGGACTGGAGGCTGGCTCTAAGCCTGAACTCCACCACGTCATCGCCGTACAGGCACAGAGCGACTCACTCATCATCTGTAACGGCTACAAGGACGAGAGTTACATCGAACTTGCCTTGCTGGCTCAGAAGATGGGCAAGCGCATCTTTATCGTAGTAGAAAAGCTCAATGAGCTGGATATCATCGAAAAGGTAGCCAAAAAGCTCAACGTAAAGCCAAACATCGGTATCCGCATCAAACTGGCTTCTTCAGGTTCAGGCAAATGGGCTGAAAGCGGCGGCGATGCATCTAAGTTCGGCTTGACCAGCGCAGAACTGCTCACAGCCCTCAAGAAGATAGACGAGATGGGATTCCACGATTGTCTGCGCCTTATCCACTTCCATATCGGAAGTCAGATTACCAAGATTCGCCGCATCCAGACAGCTCTCCGTGAGGCTGCCCAGTTCTATATTAGCCTCCACAAGATGGGTTACAATGTAGATTTCGTAGATTGCGGTGGCGGACTCGGTGTAGATTACGACGGCACCCGCTCTTCAAGCAGCGAGAGCTCTGTAAACTACTCTATCCAGGAGTATGTAAACGACTGTGTCTATACATTCGTAGATGCAGCCAACAAGAACAATATCGAGCACCCTAACCTCATCACCGAGAGCGGCCGCTCGCTCTCTGCCCATCACTCAGTCTTGGTTATCGATGTCTTGGAGACAGCTTCCCTGCCAGAAATGCCAGAGGAGTTTGAGGCGAAGGAGACCGACCACCAGCTGGTGAAGGATCTTTATGAGATATGGGACAACCTGAATCCTCGCAACATGCTGGAAGACTGGCATGATGCCGAGCAGATTCGCGAAGAGGCATTGCAGCTCTTCTCTCACGGCATCGTAGATTTGAAGACCCGTGCAGAGATTGAGGCAATGTACTGGAGCGTGTGCCACGAGATCAACAATCTTGCCAAACACATGAAGCATGTACCTGAGGAGCTCAGAGGATTGGATAAGATTCTTGCCGACAAGTATTTCTGCAACTTCTCTCTGTTCCAGAGCCTGCCAGACAGTTGGGCAATAGACCAACTCTTCCCTATCATGCCTATCCAGCGTCTGAACGAGCGTCCTACCCGCAACGCTACCTTGCAGGACATCACCTGCGACAGCGACGGAAAGATTGCCAACTTCGTTACCGACGGACATATCGGCAACGTTCTTCCTCTTCATCCATTGAAGAAGAACGAGCCATATTATCTCGGTGTATTCCTCGTTGGTGCCTACCAGGAGATTCTGGGCGACATGCACAATCTCTTCGGCGACACCAATGCTGCCCACATCTCTGTAAAGGACGGCAAATATAGCATCGACCAGATATTCGATGGCGAGACCGTAGAGGAGGTATTGGATTACGTACAGTACAATCCGAAGAAGCTCGTCCGCCAGTTGGAGCAGTGGGTAACCAAGAGTGTGAAGGAAGGTAAGATTTCGCTCGATGAGGGCAAGGAATTCCTGGGTACCTATAGAAATGGTCTCTTCGGATACACATATCTTCAGTAAGTGAAGAGTGAAGAATTCAATTGCTTTAACTCATCATAAAGTTCAATTTTCAAAGTTCAAAGTAACAAGATGGAAAAAGTAACAGTAGTAAAGGTAGGCGGTGCCATCGTTGAAGACAGCGAGCAGCTGGCACAGCTCTTGAAGGATTTCGCAGCCATCCCTGGCAAGAAAGTATTGGTACATGGCGGTGGCCGCCGTGCCACTAAGGTAGCCGCAGCCCTCGGCATCGAGAGCAAGATGGTGAACGGCCGCCGCATCACCGATGCAGACATGCTGGAAGTGGTAACAATGGTTTATGGCGGTCTGGTCAACAAGAACCTGGTTGCCAAGCTCCAGGCTAACGGTGTGAATGCCCTCGGTCTGACCGGTGCTGATATGGACGTAATCCACAGTCACAAGCGTCCGTTGAAGGACGGTATCGACTTCGGATACGTGGGCGATGTAGAACGTGCCAACGGCAAGATGCTCCAAACCCTTATTAATGAAGGCATTACTCCAGTGATGGCTCCATTGACCCATGACGGCAAGGGCAACATCCTCAACACCAATGCCGATACCATAGCCAGCGAGACTGCCAAGGCTCTGGCTCCTTACTACGATGTGACATTGATATATAGTTTTGAAAAGAAAGGCGTGCTCAGTAATCCTGAGGATGACGACAGCGTGATTCCAGTGATTACCCATGCCGATTTTGAGAGATATAAAGCAGATGGTACCGTGGCAGGCGGCATGATTCCTAAGTTGGAGAATGCCCTTGCAGCCATTGATGCTGGTGTGAAAGAGGTGATTATCACCCTTGCTACCGCCATCGACGGAAAGCACGGAACTGTTATTAAGTGAAGAACGAAGAGTGAAGAATTCATCACCTTTTTCTTAACAAGAGTTAAAAATAGAAATAATTTAAGATTGGTTGTAACTTTCTTATAACATAGTCGTCATTAATTATAGAGGGATGAAAGAAATCAGTTTCCAAAACGATGTTTTGCCGCTGAAGAACAAACTCTTCAGGCTGGCTCTACGCATTACTCTCAACCGGGAGGAAGCGGAAGACGTTGTGCAGGATACGCTGATTAAAGTCTGGAACGCCCGCGACAGATGGCAGGAGCTTGACTCCATCGAGGCATACAGCCTCACTATCGCTCGCAACCTCTCGCTCGACCGCATCAAGAAGATGGAAAATCAGAATGATTCGCTGGAAGAGCAGAATACAGAAAGGTTAGACGAAAACACTTCCACCCCCTCCGAAAGGATGATTCAGAAAGACAAACTGAACATCGTAAAGAATATTATCGACGAGTTGCCTGAAAAGCAGCGCAGCTGTCTGCAACTTCGAGACATCGAAGGAAAATCCTACAAGGAGATAGCAGACATCCTCTGCATCACGGAAGATCAGGTCAAGGTGAACATCTTCAGGGCTCGTCAAACAGTTAAACAAAGATTTCAACAATTCGACAGATATGGATTATAAGTACATCAACCAACTTTTGGATCGCTACTGGAAGGGCGAGACTTCTCTCGAAGAAGAGGAGATTCTCCGCGCATTCTTCAGCCAGGACGAGTTGCCTGCCGAGCTGAAGCCATACCAAGCGCTCTTCTCTTACGAGATGGGCGAGGCTAAGCAAGAGGCGCTGGGTGATGACTTCGACCAGAAGATGATGGCGATGATTGAGGATGAATACACCAAGAAGCCTAACAAGGCAAAGGTCGTTTCATTGACAGAGCGCCTGAAGCCTCTCTTCAAGGCTGCTGCCGTGGTAGCTATCATCCTGACATTGGGCAATGCAGTTCAGGTTCCTTTCCAGAACAATGGCAATGATTCTGTTGAAAACGTAGGATACATCAAGAGTGGCAAGGGCGTGTCCGTAGCCATGGGAGATTCTGCTTCGGTTGATTCTATGCAACGCACAGGCATCGATCAGGTAAGCACTCCAACAACGTCTCCAACGTTATTAAAGTAGATTATTTCTATGCTTTCTCTATAAAAAATCATGTTTAGTAAAACAATTCTGAAGCTGTGAAGTTTCAATTCTCTCAAATTTTTCATAACATACTAACGTAATAGGGCTGCCAGGATGTACTGGCAGCCCTTACTTATTTTATATTTTTGTACACAAGCGTATGATAAAGGATACACAAGTGGCTCAATTTATCGCCACTGCGAGGCTTCATTTAAGCCTCCTTCCGGTCATCATTGATGACACTTACTAGGCTTAATATAAGCCACTTAACCTATTATCAAGAAGCATCTGAAAGGCTATTTCCCCTAATGGGGGTTAACAGAGTTAACAGTTAACAGCCCAAAATGTCTACTTTCCCCCCACTCACATATAATAATAAGTATATATATTTATATATAATATAAGGTATGGGAGAGGGGGAGGATGCAAAAAACAGCTGTTAACTGTTAACCTGTTAACCCTTTGCCCCTTTTGTTAAAAATACTAACTCGCTCTAAATTGGACTTTGATTGAAAATCAAGAAGTTGGGCGTTTGCCTATATTATATAGGTAA
>ERZ791731.123-NODE-123-length-51201-cov-4.26297_pt1 | contig 51201 bp, 40 predicted proteins | sample MGYA00509954_ERZ791731 | MGnify/ENA primary metagenome ERZ791731 (study PRJEB30046, sample SAMN00715134) | human gut metagenome | study: EMG produced TPA metagenomics assembly of the A metagenome-wide association study of gut microbiota in type 2...
ACTCGCTACAGGAACAATACGACTGGTCGTTGCACTGACAACAGCATCCATAGGTTTCTTCCCTGTTGCCGCTTCCAAGTCGATTTGTTCGACGAGTACAATCGCATTCTTTATATTCATACCAATCAACCCCAGCAACCCTAGGATAGAGAAGAAGTCGAATGACTTGCCAAGCACCAATAATCCCAATACGATTCCGATGAAAATCAGCGGTAACATGAGCAGAATCACTGTCGGCTTGCGATAGGTACGGAACAGGAACAGCAATGTCACAAACATCAGGAAGAACGTCAACGGTAAATTCTTAGCCAACGCCTCGTTAGATTCCACCTGGCTTTCCTGTTCGCCAAAATACTTCATCGTATATCCTTCGGGAACTTTAATCTCTTTCTGTACCTGCGACCATACTTGATTAAAGGCAGCGATGGCATTTACCCCGCGACGCGGGTCGCATTGAGCCATCATGACCATCTGCCGGTTATAATCTTTCACATTCGAGAACCGATACTGAAAATCAAAATCAGAAACGACTTGTTCGAGACTGGTTGTCTCGTTTCCGGTTCCGAATACCGGTAATGTGCGCAAGTCATTGATGCGGAACGAATCTACCGTATTATCTTTCAGTAAAATCGGAAGCACCTGGTCACCTTGACGATATTCTCCCAATGTCATTCCTGTAGTTCCTATTTGGATACTCTGTGCCATGCCCTGGCGTGATACTCCTAAGGGTTGTGCCCGTTCCGGGCTATACACCGGTTTCCACACCGGAATCTTGTTTCCCCACGAATTACGTACGTTAATCAAATCAGGATTCCGATGCATAATGTCCAATGCCTGGTTGGTGAGTGCCACGAGTGTATCCGTATTGGGGCCGATAAAGCCGATTTCAATAGCAGCATCTACGGCAGGAGATAGTTTGAACAAGCTTGTGCGGGTAATCGCGTTCGGATAATTCGCTTTCATATATCCATCGAAATTCTCTTCATACTCTTTTGTATATTTACTGTCCGTCAATTCCACCAATACATTGGTAAAGTTGGGTTTCGGGCCTACTGAAGTGGAAGCCAGGTAATATCTGAGCGGCGTGCTGCCGAAGGTTATGGATACCTTCTTCACTTCCGGCTGTTTGGCCAGATGTTCTTCTACCGATTTCATTTCTTTCACCACATCGTTGATGCTGTATCCATCCGGATAGAATACGTCCGCACGGAAATAAGGCTTATCCAAAGACGGGAAAAAGTTCTGCGGCATCGTCCCCATGATAACGAGTGAAATGACGAAAAGTACGACCATAGAACCTAGCGTCAATGTTTTCCTGCGGATTAATGCACGGAGAATGGAAGCAAATTTGTGATAGAAAGGCTTGTCGTAAGGGTCTTTAGCGCCATCGGCAGCTTTTGCTTTCAGAATAAAATTACCGAATACGGTAGTCTGCGTGAGGGCAAGCACCCAGCTCAATCCGAGTGAGATGGCGAGTACGACGAAAAGAGGTTTCACAATTTCCGCCACGGAAGAAGGAGCGAGGTAGAGTGGCAGGAACGAGCAAATGGCAATAAATGTGGCTCCGAGTAATCCCCATTGCGGCCCGGTAGCGCCATCTATCAATGCTTTCCGTCGATTGACTCCACGGGCAATGGCTATCTGTGCGTTGTCCGTCACTACGATAGCATTGTCTACCAGCATACCCATGGCGATGATGAATCCTGCCAATGAGGTACGATTCAGCCCGACACCGAAGAAAGACATGATGAGCAGTGTGCCGCCAATAGAGAAAATGAGTGATGAACCGATGAGTAATCCTGCACGTAGCCCCATCACTAACATGATAATCACGATTACTATCAGGATAGACTCTATCAGATTGATGATAAATCCGTTATTGGCTTCATTGGCTATTTCGTTCTCCAGATACAGGCTTTGCAACTCAAGTCCTACCGGCATAAGTGGTAATAATTCGCTTAATTTCGCTTTCACATTCTCGCCTGTCTGCACTACGTCCCGTTGCGGGTCGGTAGAGACACCGATACCGATGGCACGTTTTCCGTTCACATGCATGATATTGGAAGGCGGATCCATATATCCTTTTTCTATAACGGCGATATCCCCCAGTTTCACTTGTCCGGCTTTCGTGGTAATCACTTGGTTGCGGATGTCGTCTACCGTAGTGTACATACCATTGGCGGTCACCCGTAACTGCTGCTCGCCTGCACGGATTTCTCCGGTATTGATAATTTGGTTCTGTGATTGCAGCAGACTGGCAAGCTGCTTCGGATCAATACCCATACCTACCAGTTTGTTGGTTGAAATAAAGATATTGACTACTTCCGTTTGTACCCCGAACAAGGCAACTTTCATCACTCCGTCCGCAGTGACTACCTGTGTCTTGATTCGTTCCGCCCAGTTGCGCATCTCTTCATACGAGTAACCGTCGTCCGCTGTCAATCCATAATAGATGCCGAACACATCCCCGAAATCATCGGAAACGGTTGGCGTGGAAGCACCGCTTGGTAATTGCGGCTGTATATTGAGCACCTTTCGCCGCAACTCATCCCATTTTTGTGGAATAGAACCGGCTGCCAGTGACGGTTGTAGTTCGAATGTGATTTTAGAAAGCCCGTACATGGATTCCGACTTAATCTTGTACACACCACTCATACTTTGAATCTCACGAGAGATAGGTTCGGTAATCAATCGCTCCACTTCAGCCGGTTCGGCTCCCGGATAGCGGGTCATGATAACCGCCGACTTGATGACGAAGGGAGCATCCTCTTTCTTACCTAGCTTACCGAAGGAAGTGATTCCCCCAATCAATAATACGGCAAGGAAGAAATAGATGATTTTCGTGTTGTCCAGTGAATATTTAGCTAAGTTCATTTCTCAATTTCTTTTACAGTTTCTCCTTCTACTAACTGATGCACACCTGCAATAACGATTTTCTCTCCGGGTTTCAGTCCTTCGGAGATAAGAGCCTGGGCTTCTCCGGTCGGTGCATTGACGGTAATCCCACGCTTATGAACTTTGTCTCCTTCCACTACCCAGACATACATTTTCTTTCCCTCGCTTTCGCCGAACACGGCGCTAAGAGGCACGATTGTCCAACTATCTTGCACCAGCGGACCTACGTCTGCTGTGAAACGGATGCTGCACGTAAATCCCGGTTTCACCGCATAGAGGTCGCGGTCGAACGACGGGTCGTCAATCGTGATACTCACCGGAATTCCGGTACCATCTGTCGATATGTCAAGATACTCCTCCAGTTTTGCCTGGAACACGTGTCCCTTGAATGTATCAAATTCTACCAGGAAACGAGGGTCTTTGGCACGGAGCAGGTAGAGATAAGCATCAGGAATAGTGAACTTGATACGCAAATTACGTGTGTTGACCAACTGCACGATGCCTTCACCGGAATTGACACGCTGATAATTCTCTACCAGACGCTTCTCGATAGAACCGTCAAAAGGAGCTGTCAGCTTCGTGTCGCGCATATTGTTGACGGATAATTCGTATTCGGATTTTGCTTTCTGGTAGTTGGCCAGGCTGATTTCGTATTCCTGCACCGAGATAGCCTGACGGGAGAGAAAGCGTTTATTGCGTTCCACCTGTGCGGCAGCCGTTTCATAGGCGGATTTTGTAGCAGCATATTGTAACGCAATGTCTCTAGGGTCAATTGCTGCTATCAGTTGTCCCTTTTTTACTTTCTCTCCTTCGATGACGGGCAATTGGATGATTTGTCCGCTAACACGGAATGCCAGTTTCACATACTCCACAGCTTCTACGATTCCCGAAAAATCTTTTCTGATAACCGACCTCGACTCTACAATCGTAGTCTTAACGGGGCGAGCTGTTGTTACTTTCGTCTCTTTTTTCTGTCCGCAGCCGGCTAACAAGATTGCAGCCGCCAGGACAAATCCATATTTCTTCTTCATATACCACACTGATGTTTAGAGTTTTTGCGTTGATTCGTTTTTCTTTTTTAAAGAGAATAAACAACTTGCTGGTATGAATGTTCAGGGTTTGTTTCTTTTAGTACGGTTTTGAATCAAATCCGTACGGTTATGTTATGAACTAATTTCGAACTTGTGCAGATTTATTTTTAATGCTTAATGGATTTATGGTTAATGATGCATGGCTTTATTCGTCTGACAACTGTTTCTTTTTCGTCTGACAGTTGTTAGACGAAAGAATAACAGTTGTCAGACGAAAGTTCAACAATTGTCAGACGAATAAAGTTATGTATAACTGGGATTAAATCATTGCATACTACCAATAAAATTTTAGAAAAACTAAGTTTAGTTCATTTCCATACAGTTTTACTCTCCTTCAGTCATTGAATCACATTATTAATAAAAACAATCCCCGGCAGTGATACTGTTGGGGATTGTTTTTATTAATTTACTGGAACTTTAGTTCCGTTGTCTTTTGGGTTTTCCGGAAAAGATAGTCAGTTCGAAAATAGTAAATATGATTTCGACCGTTGAATAACCGTTGAGGTCATATTCCAGATTCTCGTTATCGGAGTAGTATTTGAGATAAACAGTTGGAGTTCCATTATCGAAATCAAGGAAAAGATAAGAAGTGTAATCGTAAATCCCCAAATTGGCAAATTCATTTAGTATGGCAGTGTTGAAAAGCGTACACCACCCTGTTGTTTCTTCGTTTCCCGACATCTCGAATCTGCGGTGTTCTTTGTTGAAAGCATCTTCATTCACATGTTTGAGTTGTCTTTTTATGTCTGAACTGAAAGACAGACGTTGTCTGATGAAATTGAGTACCTCTTCTTTTGTCATTAGTTTTAATTGAGCTATTTCCATTCTATTTGTTTATTAAGTCACCAAAGGTACTCTCTTTATTCGGTAATCAAACAAAAAAGAAGTGTTTCTTTTAAGAAACTTACTTTTTGTCGTAAGGGCACTTTAAACGAAAAAGAGGAAATTCTCAGTGAGAATCTCCTCTTTTTTCATCTTTAACGAAAGATTGAGTTATTTCTTCTTGCGGTCACCGTAACGGCTCATGAACTTATCAACGCGACCTGCAGTATCCACCAATGTAGATTTACCTGTATAGAACGGGTGAGAAGTGTTAGAGATTTCAATCTTCAGCAACGGATAAGTTTCACCTTCGAATTCGATGGTTTCTTTAGTTGCTACAGTTGATCTAGACAAAAACATGTCACCATTTGACATATCTTTAAATACTACCGGACGGTATGATTCTGGATGAAGGCCTTTTTTCATTTCAGTATCTGTTTTTTTAATTTATATTCTGTTACTATTTTGGTAAGAAATAGTGTAATGGTCATTTTCAGAGCGCAAAGATAATGTATTTCCGTGAAATAGAAAAAGGTTTTGCAGAAAAAAAGATGATAAAGTACTTTAGTGCCCTATTGGGGTAATTGGATTATCTGCTGCCTGGCTATTCTATCTTTTAGTCATTTGTTTGCAAGGTGGACATTACAATCTAATGCCGGGCGAGCTTTCCTACTGGAATTTGATGTCTGATTTAAACCTTTTTCTACTATATTTTTCTTTCCGATGTTCGTTATTCGGTGGATAATGCTTACTTTTGCGTAGAATTTTTATTCACTAACAATAAACTTTAAACAAAATGGTAAATTACAAAGATTTAGGATTGGTAAACACGAAAGAAATGTTTGCTAAGGCTATCAAAGGTGGATATGCTATCCCGGCATTCAACTTCAACAATATGGAACAGATGCAAGCTATCATCAAGGCTGCTGTTGAAACTAAATCTCCTGTGATTCTTCAGGTTTCTAAAGGTGCTCGTCAGTATGCTAACGCTACTTTGTTGCGTTACATGGCTCAGGGTGCTGTAGAATATGCTAAAGAATTAGGCTGCGCACATCCGGAAATCGTTCTTCACCTTGACCACGGAGATACTTTCGAAACTTGCAAATCTTGTATCGACTCTGGTTTCTCTTCAGTTATGATCGACGGTTCTCACCTTCCTTACGAAGAAAACGTTGCATTGACTAAGAAAGTGGTTGAATACGCTCATCAGTTTGACGTAACAGTTGAAGGTGAACTTGGCGTATTGGCAGGTGTAGAAGATGAAGTTTCTGCTGACCACCACACATATACTGACCCTGAAGAAGTTATTGATTTCGCTACTCGCACAGGTTGCGACTCTTTGGCTATCTCAATCGGTACTTCTCACGGTGCATACAAATTTACTCCGGAACAATGTCACATTGATCCGGCTACAGGTATGATGGTTCCTCCTCCATTGGCATTCGAAGTATTGGACGCTGTAATGGAAAAACTTCCGGGATTCCCTATCGTTCTTCACGGTTCATCTTCAGTTCCTCAGGAAGAAGTTGCAACTATCAACAAGTTCGGTGGTAACCTGAAAGCTGCTATCGGTATTCCTGAAGAATGGTTGCGTAAAGCTGCTACTTCTGCAGTTTGCAAGATCAACATCGATTCTGACTCTCGCTTGGCTATGACTGCTGCTATCCGTCAGGTATTCGCTGAAAAACCGGCTGAATTCGACCCGCGTAAGTATCTTGGTCCGGCTCGTGACAATATGGAAAAATTGTACAAGCACAAAATCATCAACGTACTTGGTTCTGATAACAAATTGGCTCAGTAATCATCAGATTATTCCAATATAATAAGAAAGGCTGCTTCCGGTTAACGGTGGCAGCCTTTTTAATTGGTGCTAAAGAGGTCTTCTGTCTAAAAAGAGATTATCATTTTCCATTCTGAAAGAAATCTTCAATTTTCTGTTTGCTTTTCAAATCTTTCAGCCAGTTGGCGGCAGCGTTATAATAATTGGCCATTCCCAAAACAAGTTCACCTTTTTCGTTCAGTTTAGCTTGCTCGGTCTTATCATCTTTAGGGCGTGTTTTCAAGAATGCTTCCAAATAACGCTCTGTGCTTTTTTTGTCTTTCAAGGCAGAAAAGGATAGGTGGGCCATATCATACAGGATTTTGTGATTTTGCTTGTCGTATTTCTGATAGCGTTCTTTCATGGATGCCAGTTGCTCTTTATACATCTGTGCCATCTTGTAGCAATCAGTCATACCGATGTAAAGTCGCGTCATGCTACTGTCTTTCGGTATCGACAGATTGATAGCCTGTTCCAAATACTCTACTCCCTGTTTTTTCCACGAAGTTTTGGCGCAGGCACGTCCGAGATAATAGAGAAGGTTTACATTTTCCGGATCGTATTTCCGGGCGGCTTCCAAAAAGTCATGTGCTTCGTAATATCTTTCTATTGCATAATAACTGATGCCAAGATAGTAGCAAGTATGGAAGGAGCTGTCTCCTTGGTTCACCAAGTATTGATAACGGCGAATTGCGGTAGGATAATCTTGTTTCAAACAGTACGCCAAAGCATTCTGGCGGTTGACTGCGATATTGGTAGTGTCGATTTGCCGGTATTTCTCTGTGGCTTCGATGGCTTCGTCGAAGTAGGAACCTGCTATATTTATAGCGATCAGTTTGGCGGCGGCAAGATAATCGCTCGGATATTTCTCCTGAATATTGTAATAGCACCCGGCTGCGGGGAGCGGTTCACCCATTCCTTCGAAACTTTGTGCCTGCAAGTGCAGGGCAATAGCGGAACTGTCTTTCTCTGTCATCAAACTGCTTTCCCCTAATGCGTCCCTGAATTTTTGCAGGGATAGGAGCAGGTTGATATATTGGATACGGGCATATTTGTTTTCCGGATTGAGGTCGAGTGCCCGTTCGTAATACTTCAGTGCCTGATTACTTTTGGCAAGCGTACGGCAACATTCGGCTGCTTCAATAAATGCACGGCTATTTGTGGTGTCGTTCGTGATAATCTCCTGATAGGTGGAAAGTGCTTCTGTGTTGAGTCCTAGCCCCCGCAATGCTTTTCCTTTTTGCAGGAGCAGGGGAGTTGTGGGCTTTTTTGCCGCAATAAGAGAAAGTGCTGCCTCGTAATCATAGTTTGCCATTGCTTCCTGGATAGGGTCGAGGTGCTGTGCCATTAACAGGGTGGTGGGACAGAGCAGGAACAATAGAAGTAACCGTTTCATAAATCGTAATTTTAGTGTGTTGTTAATGAGTTGCAAGTTACTAAAATTATTGCATTTACGAAATATTCGTAATATGTTTCAGATAGATTAACGTACCGATAACACTGGATAACATGGCAGAGGAATGTGATACAACGAAAAGAGTGATAATAAAACATGCCTCTTTCCCGGGAAAGAGGCATGTTCGCAGTAGAAAAATCTACTTTTATAGTTTTAAGGCATACCGAATGGAAACCCGGCAGGGACACCTTGCCCCTACATCAAGAATCCCAGCAGGATACCGGCAGCAACTGCTGAACCGATTACTCCGGCAACGTTCGGACCCATAGCGTGCATCAACAGGTAGTTGGTCGGGTCGTATTCCAAACCGATAACTTGTGAGATACGTGCCGAGTCGGGAACGGCAGATACACCTGCATTACCGATCAACGGATTAATCTTGTTACCCTTCTTCAGGAAGAGATTGAAGATCTTGACGAAGATTACACCTGACGCAGTTGCAATAATGAATGACAATGCACCGAGAGCGAAAATCTTGATAGAGTCGATAGTAAGGAATTCAGAAGCTTGGGTAGAAGCACCTACTGTCAAACCTAACAGGATAGTGATCGTGTCAATCAACGGGCCGCTTGCTGTATTGGCAAGACGACGGGTTACACCACTTTCTTTCAACAGGTTACCGAAGAACAGCATACCAAGCAAAGGCAAACCGGAAGGAACCAGGAAGCAAGTCAGCAACAAACCGATAATCGGGAAAATCACCTTCTCCGTGTGAGAAACGGCACGCGGCGGTTTCATGCGGATGACGCGTTCGTGTTTGGTGGTGAGCAGTCGCATGATAGGCGGCTGTATCACCGGAACCAACGCCATATAGGAGTAGGCGGACACCGCAATGGCTCCCATTAAGTTAGGTGCCAGCTTGGATGAGAGGAAGATGGCGGTCGGACCGTCTGCTCCACCAATGATACCGATTGCTCCGGCTTGCATCGGGTCGAAACCTATTTCCAATGCAATCATGTATGCGCCGAAGATACCGAACTGTGCAGCAGCACCGATCAACATCAGTTTCGGGTTAGAGATAAGTGCCGAGAAGTCCGTCATGGCGCCGATACCCAAGAATATGAGTGGCGGATACCATCCGGAAGTTACTCCCTGATACAATATATTCAAAACTGAACCTTCTTCGTAAATACCGACTTTCAGACCGGCATCCATATTAAAAGGTATATTACCGATCAGCATACCGAACCCAATAGGAATCAGCAACATCGGCTCGAACTCTTTGGCTATCGCCAAATAGATGAACACCAAGCCTACGAGGATCATCACCACGTGTCCTACGGTAGCGTTGGCAAAACCCGTGTAGGTCCAGAAGTCGGCAAGGTTGTTTCCTAAAAAGTTTATAAAATCTCCCATATTATTCGATAATTACGAGGTCATTACCTTCGAGAACAGAATCTCCCTTATTTACATTGATGGCTGTAATCTTGCCGTCTTTGTCCGCATTGATATTGTTTTCCATCTTCATGGCTTCCAATATAATGATGGTCTGTCCTTTCTTTACAGTATCGCCTACATTCACTTTGATGTCGAGGATAACACCCGGTAGCGGAGACTTGACGCCAGATTTGCCGGTAGACGGAGCAGCCGGTTTCACTACTTGGGTAGGAGCGGCAGGCGCGTTAGGCATAGGACGTACCACTACTGGCTTTGCAGCCGCTTTGGGTTGTTTCTCCATTTCTACTTTATAATGTGTACCGTTCACTTCTACATGAGCGATATTGTCTTCAATATCTCCGATGGTTACTTTATATGAGTTACCGTTGATTTTATATTTATATTCTTTCATCGTTTTTACTTTTTATAGGGTGACTTACTTTCTGGGAGGAGTTTCACGCAACGTGTAAATCTTCGAACTCCACGGTGAGTAGCTGCGTTTCACACGAGTGATGGTCAGTACTGTATCTTCTACGTCGTGTACTTCATCCTGCATTTCGTGCAATGCCATAGAAATGGCAGCGTAAACTTCGCCCGGAGCCTGTGACAGCTCTTTCGCTTCTTGTTTGTCGACGCCTTTCGTTCTCATAGTATTGCGCTTGCTTAAGTTGACTGCAACTTTGCCGACAACTTTGAAAGCAATGAACAGAAGAATCAATCCGCAGAATACCACACTCATAGCAGAAATAGACATACCGATACCGTTAGCATCATGTTCCTCGAACTTTTCCATCTTAGCATTACTGTTAAGAGTTTGGTTGTTGGTGCTCGGAGTAACGTATTTGTCGCTGCTTGCTCCTTTTACTTCCCATTCTGCTGCACCGTCACTTATGCGTGCATATGATTGGTTAGGGCCGAGAGCACCTGCTGGTATTACTATCTGATCCATCAGCTTTTTGCCGGAGTCGAATAGGCCAACCCAGTTGGCTGTTTCGGGATTCAGCTTGAAGCTGGTGTGGAATGTTCCGCGGTTAGGCTCGCCGTCCGCCCAAAATAAAGCGTGCTGGCGTGGTTTTACTAGCGTAAGTATATCACCTTTCGGGATAAAATAAGTAACTGTATCGCCCGGTTGGCTGCTTACTTTCAGCAAGCAAGCTGCCAGATCGGCGCTACCGAATGATTTATTGAATATTTCAATCCATGCACTGTGCAGTCCGTAATCATCCTGAAAGTTGGTTTGGTTATCTATCAGGACTTCGTTCAGCACTAGCTTGTTGTTCGACTTTTTCTCTCCACAGGAAGTCAGTCCAACCAGCAACAGTAAAGAAAGGAATATTCCGATTTTGGTTTTGTTCATAATCGTTCTTGTTTTAATGTGAAAAGTTGGATTACAACGGAATATTACCATGCTTCTTAGACGGGTTGGTCAGCTTCTTGGTCTGCAACTGCTGCAAAGCGCGGATAACACGGAAACGTGTGTTGCGTGGTTCAATCACGTCATCAATGTAACCGTATTTAGCAGCATTGTAAGGATTGGCAAACAGTTTCGTGTATTCTGCTTCTTTTTCAGCAAGGAATTGCGCGGGATTTTCCTGATCCTTGGCTTCGCGTGCATACAGTACTTCTACTGCTCCTGCACCACCCATTACTGCGATTTCAGCTGTCGGCCATGCATAGTTCATATCACCACGAAGTTGCTTACAGCTCATCACGATGTGAGAACCACCGTAAGACTTACGCAATGTGATAGTTACTTTTGGTACGGTAGCTTCGCCGTAAGCATACAGCAATTTGGCACCATGAAGGATAACGCCGTTGTATTCCTGTCCTGTTCCCGGAAGGAATCCCGGTACGTCTACCAATGATACGATAGGAATATTGAATGCGTCGCAGAAACGGACGAAACGTGCACCCTTACGAGATGCGTTACTATCGAGCACACCTGCCAAGTATTTAGGCTGGTTGGCAACGATACCTACGGACTGTCCGTTGAAACGTGCGAAACCGATGATTATATTCTTGGCATAGTCTTTCTGGATTTCCAGGAACTCACCATTATCAACAATAGCACCGATTACTTCGTACATATCGTACGGTTTAGTCGGGCTGTCAGGGATAATATCATTCAAAGAATCTTCCAGACGGTCGATCGGGTCTGTACAATCTACATAAGGAGCTTCTTCAAGATTATTTTGAGGAATGTAGCTCAACAGATTACGAATCAGCGTGAAACCTTCTTCTTCTGTCTTAGCGGTGAAATGAGTGACACCCGATTTGGTAGAGTGAACACTTGCGCCACCAAGGTTTTCCTGGCTTACATCTTCGCCTGTTACAGTCTTTACAACTTTCGGTCCGGTAAGGAACATATAAGAGGTACCTTCCATCATCAATGTGAAGTCCGTCAAAGCCGGAGAATAAACGGCACCACCGGCACAAGGACCGAAGATACCTGAAATCTGCGGAATAACACCTGAAGCAAGGATATTGCGCTGGAAAATTTCTGCATAACCTGCAAGGGCGTTGATACCCTCCTGGATACGTGCGCCACCCGAGTCGTTGATACCGATACATGGAGCACCCATCTTCATTGCCTGATCCATGATCTTACAGATCTTCAATGACATTGTTTCGGACAATGAACCGGCAGAAACTGTGAAGTCTTGTGCAAAAACATATACCAGACGTCCTTCGATAGTACCGCAACCGGTTACTACGCCATCACCCGGATAATGTTTTTTCTCCATGCCGAAGTTCGTGCATCTATGCTCAACGAACATGTCCATTTCTTCGAAGCTACCTTCATCCAGCAACATAGCCAAGCGCTCGCGTGCTGTGTATTTCCCTTTTTCATGTTGCTTCGCAATTGCTTTTTCGCCGCCCCCGAGACGTGCTACGGCACGGCGTTCAATAAGCTCTTTAATTTTTTCAAGTTGATTACTCATGAGTTCTTGTTAGTTTTTAGAGTTTATGATTAATGTTCGCAGAGTTCTGTCAGCACGCCAAGAGTTGATTTCGGATGAAGGAAAGCGATGCTCAAACCTTCGGCACCTTTGCGTGGAGCTTTGTCGATGAGGCGGATTTCTTTGCTTTCAGCTTCAGCCAAAGCATTAGCTACGCCATCTTCAACAGCAAAGGCAACGTGATGAACACCTGCACCTTTGTTTTCAATAAATTTGGCAATGGTACTCTCAGGGCAAGTCGGCTCCAACAGTTCGATTTTTGTTTCGCCTACTTTTAAGAAAGCGGTTCTTACTTTTTGATCTTCCACTGTTTCAATGTTGTAACACTTCAGACCTAATACATTTTCGTAGTAAGGAAGGGCTTCTTCGATGCTTTTTACAGCAATGCCCAGATGTTCAATGTGTGAAATCTTCATAACTATACTTTTATTATTTGGTTTTAATTATGTGCTTATACGGTATAAAACAGCACAAAGAAAGACAATTCTTACCTAATAAAGAAATATTTCAGCATTTAATTGTTGGGTTATAAAGCATAAAAAATGGTAGGGAAGTGGCACAAGAAGTCGTTTTGTAATCTTGAGATTGCATTTAGACATAAAATTTGACTAGGAGTTTGTTCAGCCAAGTCCAACTGACGCGGAACCAACGGCGCGTGCTACTCTGCTTTCCGCCGAAGCGAAGCACGAAATCACGATAACCATGTTTGCGGAACGGAAGTCCTACGTCCATAAATTCCATATGTCGGAATCCTCGTTCGTGAGCGTCTTCCAGGGCTTTCCAAACGGCGAGTACACCCGGATATTGCATCGCATAGGTCTTTCTCATTCCCCCTGAAAACCAAAGGAATGCATTGTCACCGGAATAGATGCAGACGGAACCTCCGATAATTTTCTCCTTATATTTGACGATGAATATTTTTGCCTGTTTTCCTTTGATAAACATACTGTTCATATGCCGGAAGAAATCATTGGCAGGGAAGTATCTGCGTATGCGGGATGAATAGACTTTGTGCAGCATCCGTGAGAAATCACGTATTTCTTCTACCGTATGTGCTTCTTCTACTCTTGCTCCGCTATTAAGTCCTTTTTTAATCTGCCGGATACGCGACGGACTGAACCGGTCTTCAGTCTTTTTCATACTGTGCAGTGAATTTCGCACCCGTAACCAATTGACCGGAAAGTAATCATTGCTTCGGAAGAACTTGTAACCGAACATGGCATTATTCAGATTACGGAATTCAATAAGGAAGCAGGTACGTGATGCTTCCTGGGTAAGATGCTCAAGCATCTCGCCGAAAACTTCTTCCGCCTTTTCTTTATTAGTATAGAGAGTTTCATCCAAAGCTTCGCCTTCACTATATACCACGCAGTGCTTCACCAAAGAGGATGGAAGCCATCTCTTTGCCTTACGGATAGCGGCAAGTAAGCGTGCCACCGGTTTGCCGTCTTCTGTCGCTACTATTAATAAGGGTGTATAGCCCGGAGTCGCTTCATAAATCTGAAACAGCTCTTTGGAATGGAATGTATTCTTTCCTGATAAATCAGGAATATCCTTTCCTTTATAATATGTGGTTAGTTTAAGTGGCATCCAAGTACAAATTTACACTTTTTATTCTTCATTCAACAATAAAACAGAGAATTTGTTGGCAATGTTTAAACTTGTCAGTCCTTTCTTTAAAGCAGGCATATGGAAAAAAAGAATGAAAAAGAAGAATTTTTGCATGATAATGAGTTATTTGTGGGTACAAAATAAAAAATATAGCGTCTCTTTATAGATTTGAAACAAATATGTTATGTCAAATAATTAATATTAACTTTAACTTAAGACGAATGAGAGATTATGCATTTGTTGAAATGTGGAAGATGCAACATAGACGCATTTCCATGATTTTGGGGCTGGCTTTATTATGTTCCCCTATTCCATATTCTGTTCAGGCAGAAAATGGGAGCTCTAATACTATGGTACAGATTACGGCACAAACAAAAACTGTGAAAGGAACTGTTTTGGATGAGAATGGAGAACCTTTGATTGGTGTCTCTATTGTAGTGAAAGGTACGGGTACCGGTACAATTACTGATTTTGACGGTAAATTCTCAATTGATCTTCCCGGAGGGAGTAAAGAACTGTTGGTTTCTTATATCGGATACAAAGATCAGACTATAACTGTAACGGGAAGTTCACCGTTAAGTGTGAAAATGATTCCGGACACGCAAGCTTTGGACGAGGTAGTGGTGATTGGTTATGGTACGGTCAAAAAACGTGATTTGACAGGAGCCGTTACTTCCGTTAAAAGTGGAGATATTACAGTAAGTCCGGTGAATAACCCGATGGAAGCACTCCAGGGAAAGGTGGCTGGTCTGGATATTATGAAATCTTCCGGTAAGGCAGGATCTGATGTCGATATTCAATTACGTGGAACTCGTTCCATTTACGGCTCAAATTCTCCTTTGTTCATTATTGATGGAATCCAAGGAAGTTATAATCAGGTGAATCCTGCTGATATTGAGTCTATTGAGGTGTTGAAAGATGCTTCTTCAACTGCCATTTACGGTTCGGCCGGAGCGAATGGTGTTGTAATAATCACTACCAAGCAAGGCAAGACCGGAAAGGCGACGGTTAATTTTGATGCCTATGTCGGTGTAAGCGGATTTGCAAAATTTCCTCACGGCATGATCGGTGATGAATATGTTAATCTGAAAAGGGAAGCATGGAGGACTAAGAATAATGAGGAGTATCCTGAATTCATGTCTACCATCTTTGATAAGCAGGGAGTGCTCGATGCATATGGCGCAGGCAAGTGGATTGACTGGGTAGATGAGGTTATGGGTAAGAACGGCGTCCAGCAAAACTACAATTTGTCAATAACAGGTGGAACTGAAAAAACTAAGATTTTTGCTTCCTTGAATTATAACAATGAAGAAGGGTTGATTAAGAATGATAACCGTAAGCGTTATAGTATGCGTTTGAATCTGGATCAATCTATCTTTTCCTGGGCTAAGGTAGGTTTTAATACAAACCTGACATATACAGATGGAAATACCCGTAATCAAAGTGTTTTTGTAAATGCGTTGACTTTCCTGCCTTTAGGGGATGTTTATGACGCTGGTGGTAATATTAATTATGAATATTGCAAAGATGGCGGGAAGGTCAATCCGATGGCTGATGAAGCCAAAGACCAGTATGTGAATAATACCCGCAGCACTTATTTTACCGGCAATGCTTATTTGGAATTAACCCCGCTGAAGGGATTGACTTTTAAATCAGTGTTGGGAACGACTTTGAGTAATTCCCGCAACGGTGTTTTCTTTGGAAAAAAATCAATAGCCAATATTACTTCCGGCTATCAGGCGCCTCTTGCCGAAATATATAATAGTGCTTCTTATGCTTATAGATGGGAAAATGTACTTACTTACAACTTTACATTAGCTAAAGACCATAGTTTTGGCGTGACAGGAATCACATCTTATTCCAAAAATCAAGATGAAGCAAATGAAAGCCATGCTCAAGGTCAGGAACTGGCGGCACAGTCATTTCATAATTTGAGCGCGGGAACGGAAAAAGTTCAGGTAGCGTCAAGCTTTTCGCAGACACAGTCGATGTCTTATGCTTTCCGTTTGAATTATAGCTATAAAGGGAAGTACTTGTTCACATTCTCCAATCGTTGGGATGGGGTTTCCCATTTGGCGGCAGGACATAAATGGGATGCTTTCCCTGCTGCTGCAATCGGGTGGCGTATCAGTGATGAGACGTTTATGGAGAAGACTCAGAATTGGTTATCTAATCTGAAATTACGTGCCGGCTATGGTGTAACGGGTAATTCCGGCCGTAAAGATGCCGCTTATTCTTCTACTACGGGTAGTTATACTTATCCTTCGGGAGTTGGCTTCGGCAATAGTGCAGCCGGACATATTCAGTACGGCGGTACATATGGAAATCCGGATGTTGGATGGGAGAAATCATATAATACGAATATCGGTATTGATCTTGGACTATTCAATGGGAGGATTAATCTGGCGGCTGACTGGTATAATACAGATACAAAAGATTTGCTGTATTCACGTACAATGCCGATTACTTCCGGAATAGCTGCATGGGGATCACCGATGAAAGCATGGCAGAACCTTGGTGAGACTAATAATAAAGGTATTGAGTTGTCGCTGAATACCCAAAACATTGTCAAGAAGAATTTCACCTGGTCTTCCAATATTACTTTTACGGCTAATAAGGAAAAAATTGTCTCTTTGCCGGATGGAGACGTAAAGGCGGAGAAACTCTTTGAGGGTGAGGCAATCAGTGTTTTCTATGATTTCAAGTATTTGGGAATATGGTCGACCGCCGAAGCTGAAGAAGCAGCTAAATATGGCTCTAAACCTGGTGACATAAAGGTCGCTACCGACGGCTCTTTTAATGACAAAGGTATCCATTCTTACAGCAGTAATACGGATTATTTTATTTTAGGTAAAAAAACGCCGGACTGGATTCTTGGCTTCCAGAACAATTTTACTTATCGTGATTTTGATTTGAGTTTCTTTGTTATGGCGCGCTGGGGGTATATGGTTAATAATGACGTTATCACTCGTTACAATCCGACAACTAGTCTGGATAACTCACCGACAGGAAGTGATTATTGGACTCCGGAAAATCAGGGAGCTTATTTGCCTCGTCCGGGACTTCATGACAAGGCCGCTGATTATAAAGGATTCACTTCTCTTGCTTATATGGACGGTTCTTATATCAAAGTGAAGAATATTACTTTAGGTTACTCTCTCCCGAAAAAGTGGCTGGCTAAGATTCGCATGGAAAAACTTCGCGTATACGCAACAGCTTATGACCCGTTTATCTTTGCCAAAGAAAAACTGATGAGAGATCTTGACCCTGAAAATAACGGTGCGTCCAATTTCCCATTGACCAAGAGATTTGTATTTGGTGTAAATGTAACCTTTTAATTAATTGAGAGTTATGAAAAATAGAAAAATATACAATATATTGTTAGCTGCGGTTTGGATTCTTGGAGGAGCGTCTTGTTCTTTGGATGAATATAATCCGGGCGGTTCTTCTCTTGAAGCATTAATGACAACACAAGATGGCTTCAAGCAGGCTATAAATAATTGCTATTTCGGTTTGCAACGTAGCTTTTATGGTAAGCAGATTTATATCGAATTGGCAGAAGCAGGTACAGACTTGTGGACAGCCAAACAGAATTCTAATACAAATGCCAACTATTTTAAATATGCGGAAGGTGGTTCTATGAACCAAAATATGGCTCAAAGTATCTGGAATTCGGGATATGACGGCATAGGCTCATGCAATATAGCACTCGCGTTGGCTGATAAGGTAATAGATTGGGATTCGGAAGAGGTTAAGAATGAAGTGCTTGCCGAAGCGCATTTCCTGAGAGCCCTATATTATTATAATTTGGTGGAGATATTTGGCGGAGTCACATTTATCACTGCTAAAAATGAAGGTGTGGATACAGCTCCCGTCAGGACAGAACCTTTGGAAATTTACAAAAACTGTATTATCCCGGATTTGGAATTTGCCGCTACTTATTTACCGATATCCCGTCCCAAGGAAGAAGGGCGTGCATTGCGTAAATCTGCCAAGGCTTATTTGGTAAAGGCTTATCTGACAACCAAAGAATATGGATGCTCTGATTATTTGCAGGCTGCCAAGGACTTGGCGGATGAGCTGATTCGGGATTGTGAGACTGGTGGAGCTGATTTGGATACTTATATGTACCCTACCTACGACGATGTTTTTGCTGATGCCAACAATCAGAATAACAAAGAGTCTATGTTCTCAATTGCTTGTAGTACTCAATATGGAAGCGTCAATAAATGGCAAAATAATTTAAGTTGGATGGAATTCTATTGTAACACATATTATTTTCCGGCTATTGAGAAGACGGAGGATGGTATAAAGCAGTGGGGAGGTAATCCGGAAGGAACATTTATGCCTTCTAAATATTTGATGGACTTGTATGTTCAATCTGATAATAAGTTAGATCCCCGTTATGCCGCTTCTTTCAAGACTTCATGGAAAGCTAACAAAGATTTCACCTGGTCGGAAGATAAAATCAAGGAGATGGATAGAGAAGGTAATATTACAACTAATACTTCTTTGGCTGCGGGCGATGAAGCTATTCGTGTTATACGACCCGAGGAAGACGATTATGTAACTTTGGCAGCGAATAAATTGAAGGCCGATTATATGATTGTTGATACAAAAGATTTATATGGTACTGACGGCAAGGTCAAGATGAACTATACTCGTCAGAATGACGGGAAAACGGTTTTGAATCCTTTTTATTATTTCTATCCGTCTTTGTCCAAGTTCAATACAACCAATATTATTGTTTCTAACTGGAGCAAAGGACGCTATGGTAGTAATGCTTCCATTATAACTATGCGTATGGCTGAAATCTACTTGTTGGCAGCCGAAGCGGATGTTTATCTGACAGGTGGAGCAAATGCGAATAAATATATTAATAAGGTGCGTGAACGGGCTAATGCTTCTCAATACAACGGTGCAGTAGATATTCAATATGTATTGGATGAACGGGCGAGGGAACTGGCCGGTGAAAGTGTCCGATGGTTTGATTTGAAGAGAACGGGTAAATTGACCGAAGATTATTTGCAGCAGAAAAATCCGGATGTCGGTCAGTATTTCCGGGATAATACCCATACTGTGCGTCCTATTCCGCAATCATTCACGGAGATTATAGAGAATGGTGTGGAGTATCAGAATCCGAATTATTAATATATTCGGGATATTGATGAAATGATAGTAGGTTAAAATTTGATAGAGAAGGATATATCTTGTGGTGTATCCTTCTTTTTTTATCCTGTTTTGTTTATTTTTGCTGTATTAATACGCACTGTAAATGAAACAACCACTATGATTGAAGAAATTTTAGCTTACAACAAGCATTTTGTAGAGAAAAAGGGATATGAAGAGTATATTACGAACAAGTATCCCGACAAGAAAATAGCTATTCTTTCCTGTATGGACACCCGGCTGACTGCTTTGTTGCCGGCCGCGCTGGGTATAAAGAATGGGGATGTAAAAATGATAAAGAATGCGGGAGGGGTTATTTCTCATCCTTTCGGTAGTGTGGTTCGTAGTCTGCTCGTTGCTATTTTTGAACTCGGTGTCGAAGAGATTATGGTGATAGCCCATTCCGATTGCGGAGCCTGTCATATGCACAGCGAAGAAATGCTTGAAAAAATGAAAGCGCGGGGAATTAATCCCGAATATATCGACATGATGAGTTTCTGCGGAGTGGACTTCCATGCATGGCTGGATGGTTTTGAAGATACGGAAAAGTCGGTGAGGGGAACGGTAGATTCTATTGTACGCCATCCTTTGATACCTTCGGATGTGAAAGTTTACGGATTTATTATTGATTCTACTACAGGAGAGTTGACGAGAGTCGTATAAGCAGGCTCTTTATATCTTATCAGGAATCTCTTTAGATTGTCAGGCTTCTCTTTCGGATTATCAGGACTCTTTTCGGATTATCGGAAATCCAACCGGAATATTGGAAAATCCCTTTGGAAAAGGACAAAAAAATAAGGCAGCTCTTTGTTAGCTGCCTTTATCTTTTTGCGGTTATAAACTTTCTTTGACTGGTGCACCCGTTTATGACAAATAGGGTGTCCGTACATCTCGATTTCAGCCTCCCGGCTTGCCTTACGATTCGCTTTAATGTAATCGTCCTGCGTAATTCGCTTTTTCATATCTTGATATTGTTATCGATACAAAGATACTGTTTTTATTCTTTTTATAAGGTTTGAAAAAAGAATTTTTCTGCCATTTACTATAATTTTATTGTATGATGTGAAATATCCAATAATTGAATGACTTATCTTTCCAACGATTTATTAGCGACTGTGCTATTTTTACATTTTTTTGATTGTACAAAATGATACTTTGAACTCTTGTATAATGTAAAATACTATACATTCGTTTGTTTTTCATATATTTGCATTTGTGATTCTGCAAAGTGTTTATAATGAAAAAATCTGGAAGAAGTAAATTGTGTAAACTTAAAAGACATTGACACCTTGCCTCGTTTGGATACGAAGAACTGTTTTTATAAATATTAAATTTAAATACATGAAAAATGAAAGACTCATAAGCCTGTTGCTGTGTCTGGTAGGGGGTGTGACGGGTTGGAGCCAACCGGCGAAGGAAGCCCGACAAGTAATTGAACGTTATGCGGGAGGACAGAAAATCTCTGTAAAAGTGTCCGTATCTCTTGACAGACAGGACGGATGCGACGTGTTTGAAACTTCAGTGAAAAATGGGAAGTTATATATCAATGCCAGTAGCGGCGTTGCTGCTTGTCGCGGTTTCTACGAATATGTGAAGTCGCAGGGGGCGGGTATTTCCTCTTGGAGTGGAAACCGTTTGGAACTGCCTGAAAAATTGGCGGATATGGAAAAACGGATCGTCATATCGCCTTTCAAACATCATTATTATTTCAATGTGGTGACTTTCGGTTACACCATGCCCTACTGGGACTGGGAACGCTGGGAAAAGGAAATTGACTGGATGGCCCTGCACGGCATTGACATGCCGTTGGCACTGGTGGCAAATGAAGCTATTTCTGCCCGTGTGTGGAAGAAACTCGGACTGACCGACCGGGAGATTGCCGATTACTTTGTAGGTCCTGCACATTTCCCGTGGATGCGAATGGGTAACATAAGCGGTATCGACGGACCGTTGCCATTGGAATGGCATGAAGGGCAGTTAGAGTTACAGCATAAGATACTCGATCGTATGAAGAGTCTTGGCATGAAGCCCGTTTGTCCGGGATTTGCCGGCTTCCTTCCCAAATCAATGAAACGCATTTTTCCAGATATTGAGCTGATTGAAACCTCATGGTGCGGCGGTGCTTTTCATAACTGGATGCTCTCCCCGCAGAATCCGCTTTTTACCCGTATAGGGCAGATGTTTATCGAAGAATGGGAGAAAGAGTTCGGCAAGAACGATTATTACATTGTGGACAGCTTCAACGAAATGGAAATCCCGTTTCCACCGAAGGGTACGAAAGAGCGTTACAGCCTGTTGGCGGATTATGGTGATAAGGTATACAGTTCCATCAAAGCGGGCAATCCGGATGCTATATGGGTGATGCAAGGTTGGATGTTCGGCTATCAACGCCATATTTGGGATTATGAAACGTTGCAGTCTCTAGTGAGTAAGGTGCCGAATGAGAAGATGCTGTTACTGGATTTGGCTGAGGATTACAACCATCTTTTTTGGAAGAACGGAGCGAACTGGGAGTTTTACAAAGGATTTTATGGCAAGGAATGGGTATATAGTGTCATTCCCAACATGGGAGGTAAATCCGGTCTTACCGGCGACTTGGATTTTTATGCTAACGGTAGGCTTGAGGCTTTGCATTCCGCCAACAAGGGGAAGTTGACCGGATACGGTATGGCACCGGAAGGCATAGAGAACAATGAGGTCATCTATGAACTGGTTAGTGACGGCGGATGGACGGCGGATGTGATAGACGTGGACAAATGGCTGTACAACTATTCGCTTTGTCGTTATGGCAGCGTGTCTGATAAAGTGACGGAATTTTGGGACGGAATGCGAAAATCTGTGTACGGTTCGTTTACGGATCATCCACGCTACAACTGGCAGTTCCGTCCGGGGAGCATCCGCAAGGGTAGCATTAATGCTAATGATGCTTTTTATCAGGGCATCGAAACTTTGGGAAACGCTATCCCGGACATGAAGGATTCGCCCCTTTTTGCGGTAGATATGGTAGAAATGACCGTACAATATCTAGGAGGTAAAATGGAAATATTGGCACAGGCTATCGATCTGGCTTATCAGAACGGTGATATGGACAAGGCGACTGCCATGGAGGCTGAATTTGAAGTTTTGATACTTGGAGCTGACCGTTTGCTCTGTTCACATCCCACTTTGCGTTTGGAAAATTGGCTGGCGTATGCCAGCAACTGGGGAGGCACACTGGAGTTGAAGAATTATTACGAAAGGAATGCCCGTCGTATTGTTACTGTTTGGGGGCCTCCGGTGGACGACTATTCTGCCCGTATCTGGTCAGGCTTGCTCCGTGACTATTATCTGCCGCGCTGGAAGCAATACTTTGCCGCAAAGCGTACCGGCAAGGCATCCGATATTACTGGCTGGGAACTATCTTGGGTAGAAAAAGAACGCGGTTTATCAGAGGCGGAGCCTTATAAGGATGTGTTGGCTGGGTGTACCGAACTGATAGCCCGTGCGAAATCTATAGACAATTCTTTGTTGAAAACCATGAATGGAGAGCAGTTGGGAAGCTGGACGCCGTCCGATGTCGGCAATGATTGGCAAGAAGTGGTGTGGAACATGCCGGTAAGTAAGGCTGCCTTGCTTGAAGGGGTACGTTTCCAACATACCCGTGGTACCGCCGGGTTGGAAATAGAGGAAGTGGTTCTTGAAATGGACGGCGTGGAGATATGCAAGGTCACACAGTATGGTTCTACTGGTTTAGAAAATGTTAATAACATATATATGCTAAGCATCCCGAAGGATGCAATCGGTAACAATTCCTGCCGATTGCGTGCAAAAGTGAAGAGTAGCGGCGAGGGCGAGTCTTATGGGACAGTGATGATGATAATGAAATGAAGTAAGAGTAGTGAAGTTAAAGATTCTTCGGCACTGCTAATCATGAAAAGACCGATTATGACGGTCAGCATAACTAAAAACTATTTCATAATCATTTCTCTGTGCCTTGAGAGCATAATCAAGCGGTGGAGAACACTTAATCTTTCAGTTTTTATCCTTATCTTTGCAATTATTAATCAAATGAAACCCGGAAACAATATGGAAAATTTCAGTGAATTGATAAAGAACCGTCGCAGTATGCGCAAGTTTACCGATGAAGAGCTGACACAGGACGAAGTTGTTACGTTGATGAAAGCAGCCTTGATGTCCCCCTCTTCCAAGCGCAGTAACAGTTGGCAATTTGTAGTAGTCGATGATAAAGAAATGTTGAAAGAACTGTCCCATTGCAAGGAACAAGCTTCTTCCTTCATAGCCGATGCCGCTTTGGCGATTGTCGTAATGGCTGACCCGCTGGCGAGTGATGTCTGGATTGAAGATGCCGCTATTGCTTCCATTATGATACAGTTGCAGGCGGAAGACCTCGGGCTGGGGAGTTGCTGGGTACAGGTGCGTGAACGCTTCACTGCTACCGGAATGCCTTCCGATGAATTTGTACATGGCATACTGGATATACCTTTGCAACTTCAGATTCTTTCCGTCATAGCCATCGGGCACAAAGCAATGGAACGCAAACCCTTCAACGAAGAACATCTTCAGTGGGAGAAAATTCATATTAACAAGTTCGGAGGAAAATAACGATGGGAGCTGCCAAAGCAAATAATAGCAAAGATACCTATATGGCTACCGCCGTTACCTTTATGGTAATCGGAGCACTATATCTGATTGATAAACTGATTCATTTTTCTTCCATCGGTCTGCCTTGGGTGATGAATAAGGATAATATGCTGCTGTATGCTTCTATCTGTTTTCTTATTTTCAAACGCGATAAATCCATCGGTTTCGTATTACTGGGACTTTGGCTGGTGATGAATATCGGTTTGGTAATGTCATTGCTGGGTTCGCTTTCAGGATATTTGCTACCGTTGACATTACTCATCATCGGAATTATTTTATTTTGGATTGCAAAACGGTAAAGAAATGATGAATAGAAGTATAGAAGATACTCCGATTGTGTTTATCGGTGCCGGGAATCTGGCTACCAACCTGGCAAAAGCACTTTATCATAAAGGCTTCCGTATCGTGCAAGTGTATAGCCGGACTGAGGAATCCGCCCGTACTTTAGCCGGACAAGTGGAAGCGAAATATACAACCGACTTACAGGAAATCTCCAAAGAAGCCCAATTATATATCGTATCCCTGAAAGATGCCGCTTTTGTGGAACTACTGCCCCAAATAACAGAAGGCAAACAAAACGCCCTATTAGTACATACGGCAGGAAGCATCCCGATGAGTATTTGGGAAGGACGTACGGAACGTTATGGAGTGTTCTATCCGATGCAGACATTCAGCAAGCAACGTGAAGTCGATTTCCGGGAAATACCATTCTTTATTGAAGCCAAAAGGCCGGAAGACGTGGAACTTCTGAAAGCAATTGCCGCCACTCTCTCCGAGAATGTCTATGAAGCTACTTCCGAACAACGCAAGAGCCTTCACCTCGCGGCAGTCTTTATCTGTAACTTCACCAATCACATGTATGCTTTAGCGGCAGATTTGCTTGAGAAATATAATCTGCCGTTTGATGTCATGCTTCCGTTGATTGATGAAACGGCACGTAAAGTGCACGAACTGACGCCCCTGGATGCGCAAACCGGCCCGGCCGTGCGTTATGACGAAAATGTGATAAACAATCATCTTGCTATGCTGGCAGACTCGCCGGCATTACAGGAAATATATAAATTAATGAGCAAAAGTATCCATGAGCACCATCAATTATGATTTATCCCGTATCAAAGCGTTAGCTTTTGATGTAGACGGAGTATTGAGTTCTACCACAGTTCCGCTGCATCCTTCCGGTGAGCCGATGCGTACTGTGAATATCAAGGATGGGTATGCTATCCAGCTTGCAGTGAAAAAAGGACTTCATATCGCCATCATCACCGGCGGACGGACAGAAGCGGTACGCATCCGTTTTGAAGGCTTGGGAGTGAAGGATTTATATATGGGTTCTGCGGTGAAGATACATGATTATCGTGCCTTCCGTGGCAAATACGGATTGGCTGACGATGAAATATTATATATGGGGGATGATGTTCCCGATATAGAAGTGATGCGGGAATGTGGACTTCCCTGTTGCCCGAAAGATGCTGTGCCGGAAGTAAAATCCGTTGCGAAATACATCTCTTATGCGGACGGTGGCTGTGGCTGCGGACGTGATGTCGTAGAACAAGTCTTGAAAGCCCATGGCTTGTGGATGGCACAAGACGCTTTCGGTTGGTAAGAACAACCTGTGATATCAATAAAAAGTATTTTCAATCGTAAATAGTAATAGTATATAGTAAATTATCAAATCTTCAAATCTCAAATCGTAAATAGAATAATGCTTGATAATCTAAAGAAATACCAGATCATACTGGCTTCCAATTCACCCCGTCGAAAAGAACTGATGTCAGGTTTGGGAGTAGACTATGTAGTCAGGACATTGCCCGATGTCGATGAATCTTATCCCGATACGTTGGTTGGTGCAGAAATCCCTGAATTTATCGCCCGTGAGAAAGCCGATGCATATCGCGCTATGATGAAACCGGGAGAATTGTTAGTGACGGCGGATACCATCGTTTGGTTGGATGGAAAAGTCCTTGGTAAGCCGGAGGGCAGGGAAGGGGCTGTTGAAATGCTTCGCGCTCTTTCGGGAAAATCCCATCAGGTATTTACGGGTGTCTGTCTGACAACTACCGAATGGCAAAAGAGCTTTACCGCTTCTTCCGATGTACTGTTCGATGTCTTGTCCGAAGATGAAATCCGGTACTATGTTGACCGTTACCAACCTATGGATAAGGCGGGAGCTTATGGCGTTCAGGAATGGATCGGCTATATCGGCGTCAAGTCTATTTCAGGCAGTTTCTATAATATAATGGGACTCCCCATACAGAAACTGTACGGGGAGTTAAAGAAATTATAATAAATCCAGCATCAAAGGAATATCCTCTTCTCGAATACCTTGTTTGAGAAGAGGTTCTTCGTCTTTATGGAACATTTCAAGAAAACGCTCCCGGTTTCCACAGGCTGTTATCGCCTTTCCGTAGAAAACAGCAGCCTTCTGTATATCTCCAGTCACCCATGCAACGTGTCCGGCATTCATATAGTCGATGGCCAATGGCTTTTGCTCGATGATTTTCTCGTAATACTTCATTGCCTGCTCATATTTCAGGCTGATAAATGAGCACCATCCGATACCACGCCATGCCTTTACACAATTACTTTCAATGAAATCCAGTTTGAAGAAGTAATTCAGTGCTTCTTCATATTGTCCCATTTCAGCCAGGCAGCTACCGATATGGAACGTGACATTCACATCTTCCGGAGCAACTTCTTCCACCTTCTTGTAATAAGTAAGGGCAGCCTGATAATTTTTGTTTAAGCGATAGCAAATAGCCAGATGGCGGTTATTCCAAATATTATCCGGCTTCAGCGTATCTGCTTTCAGGTAGGCTTGAATAGCTTCTGCGTATTTCTTTCTCTTCTGCAATGCATATCCGAATTTCTGATAATATTCCGCACTGTCCTCTCCGAATTCACTGATAGCATCCAATTCCTCAAAAATTTCGATAGCCTCGTCCCAACGTTCCTTTGACAAATAGAAATCGGCAATAGGGAATAATACATCTTCCCAAGACAACACGTTGTCGAGTGCAGGGATGTGATGAAGATCGAGCTTCTCTTTAAAAATATCCCTGAACTCCTGACGGCGTACGCTAAGTTTGAAAAAACGGTAAAGGTCGTGCAAATACTGATTGCTTACCGTTCCCGGACGCTCATTGAACCGTCTCATTGTGTCTGCATTCGTTTTTTCAGCCAATTCGGCTACCTGTTGTTCGTTCAGTTGGCTCAACATCATGTCCTGCTGCATCTTCGGCAACTGATGAATCGTGAAAAACAACGAATACTTATCGCTATTACTGAAAAATCCCGATTGAAGAATCAAATCCAATAAACTGCTTCCACTGTTTCCCGCCTGTTTAAGTGATTTAAACACATTTGACTGCTGTTTGCTGAACGGATAAAACCAGTTATGTACTTCGCGGAAGAACGGATAACTCTTCAAAGCGGCAAACGTACTCATATATACATCAGCCCCTTCCAATTGAAGTTCGTTCATTTCACGTAATTTATCTCCCAAGCCGGACTTCTCGAAAGCATCTTCCCAGTCCGGGTTCTTGTCGTCATTCTCCTCGTCGTTCTCCTCAAAGCCAAACCTCATATTCTTCATCGAAGAAACATTCTTCAGCATTTCGGGAATAATCTCTTCTCGCATCTTTTTGTCGATCTTCTCCGTCTCTTGACACAGCAACATCTGACGATAAATGCGTGCGACGTCCTCTATGAACCAAGGAATCTCTTCCATGAGATCCACCCGCTTGATAAGTTCCGGATAGAAAGTAAGCCGGTTCCTGTAAATGTGGAAGATAATCATTGCGCCCACCAATGCCCGTTGGCTGACGTTGACGTTCTTATGGCGGTATGCATCAAGCAGCCACATGATTTTCCGCAAGTCGAAACATTCCATCAAACTCAATGTGACAGCACTGACGAACAAGCATAAATCATCTCCCGGAAGTAATTCCGATGTAAGCATGCCTTGTGCCTCTTCCTCATCCTGGGGTGTCCATGCACTGTTTGTCCATGTCCTGATGAATATAAATTTGAGTGTATCCTCATGCCGTTTCAGGACTTCGTCCATTTTTTCGTCAGAAAGCAATCCGCTGACTGCCAAGTCGTCATTGAATGACTCCAATATATGCAATATTGCTTTAATGCCGTAGTCCGACAAATCAGGCGACACGGGAGTACGGCGTACCTCGTGATAATATCTTGACGATACGTTATCCAGTATAAGCAACCGTGACTGGTCGGCAATTCCCCATGTGTCCGCTACCATTTTCTGATACAGATTCCAGCGTTCCGGGTCATTTGCTCCCTGCCGCATATAGTCAAGCATATACTTGTACGAGGTCTGCAATTGCTCCAGACGTGTACGTAAATCCCAGTCAGGACATTGCCACAACAAGGATTCCAGTTGCATCAAAGCCTCTTTGAGTCTTTTATCCTCAAGTAAGGTACGTATATATGCGTATTGTTCATTAATCGTTTTTTCGTTCATTGTGATTTAATTATTTATTTTTTTTCCAATCCAGGTCAGACGTTTCCAAAGACCCTCAAAGGGACCGTGTTTGTGGTGACGAAGCCACCACGAACAGAATGCCATTTGTAATAGAACAAAAAGGATGCCAAAAAGGAAACTATATGTAATACCTAAATACCGGCCCAGTTCGAATCCCCAATGATAGAACAAAAGGGAACCGAAAATAGATTGTCCGAGATAGTTAGTTAAACTCATTTTTCCATAAGTTGTGAAACGCATAAAGAAACTGCGGTCTTTCACGTGGTAGAAAGTCAGCAATAATCCCGTCACCAGTAACACCATAAAGCTAAGGTTGCTGAATGAACTTAGGATAAGTTGCAAGGGAACAAGTACGGCACTCCGTTCTATAAATTCCGGCAACATATTGTTGAGCCCGTAGATAGGGAAGAAGCAGAGAAGGGAAAAAGCCAGTGCTTTCAGCCACAAACGTTCGTTCTTTTCACTGTACAGGAAATATTGACGGCGGCCGACAAGCATACCGAACAGGAATAATCCCGGTGTTTGCAGGATACGTCCGTGTTCCAAAGCCCAGGTCATGTTAGCCATCTGTCCTTCCCACATATTCATACGAACCGTTTCGAGGAATGTTCCGTTCTTTTGCACATCGAATGCGATGCCGAAATAATAGCGTGCAAGACTTTCCCCTGCCACATAGTCAGGATTACATAAAGCATAGATTAGCTTTACCCAGTCGATAGGTTGAAGAATAAGTAAAGTGGCAAATATAAGAACAGTACGGTCACTCATCCGGCAGAATATCGGCAGGATAATTCCAAGGATGGCATACATCGTCAATATCTCTCCCGTAAAGAAGGCTGCGTTGAATTGTCCGATAATGAACAAGATAAATAATCTCCATAAGAACCGCAGGCGGAAATCCTTTCCTCTCCGTTGCTGGTTGTTATCCTGAATATAGAAACTAAAGCCGAAGAGCAGGGCGAATACGGCATATGACTTATTACTGAATGCAAAGAATAATCCTCTCCAAATGGCCTGGTCGGTGAACTTCATCCATTCGAAAGGCACTTCTTTCGGAAAAGAATAGAAATTGAAATGTTCGATACTGTGCAAGAGGATAATTCCCATGACTGCTAATCCTCTTAATACGTCGGCAACGTCTACACGGGCGTTGGGTTCGGCGATTTTGTGTTCCATGATTCTTTTAGTTTCTGTTATTAATTGGTTTATATAATAAATTTAGGCATGGATTACGCGGATTTCACGGTTTTTAGAATGATGAATATGTAAAACAACAGCGTTAATTCGTGTAATCCGTGCCAAATAATATAAAATTATTTTGGCAAGAGACTAAGTTGAGTTAGAACCTCACTTGTACTTGTGCCTGTATCAGATTGGAGTCTTTTTGTCCGTCTCCTTTTTTATTGCAAAAGGTATATTGTGCTTGTAGACGGCACCTGGGATAAAACCAGTATTGTACGCCTGCAATATAATTATTCTGTTTGAAACCGGCAGCCTTGTTCGGGTTGAAATAGTCATACGAAGCGATGAAATCGAAGTTCCGGGCAAAACGTACGCTACCTGTTGCGTAGAAACCTTCACTTTTCACATTTCTGTCTTTTCCGCCAAGATATTCCGAACGCAAATTGAATTTGGGAGTAGTGACAACTGCTCCCGCACTCCAACGCTTCTTGGCATAATTTTCTCCGGCTTTAATTCCGGTATATTCCGAATCCGCTATCGCATGTCCCGTTCCGCGAATGAACGAACCGCCTACGGACAACCACTCCAATGGATAAACCATCAAGTTACCGACAACATCTTTCTGGCTATTCTTGTCTTTTGTATTCAATCCCTGTCCGTTCATTACAGCCACCTTGTATTGCAGAAAGTCATGGAACAATTTACCGTGGAGCATCATACCGATGTCCCGTCCCGAAGTCATGCCATAGCACTTGTCGCTGCCGCTTACTCCCGCCAGGTAACAGACAGACTGCGAGTAGCAGTTAATTAACTCCACCGTGGTAGGCGATAATTCATTTTCGATGGTATAAGGAACTTTAAACTCACCGATACGAGCTGTAAGTCCGGGCAGGAACTGATAGTCGGTATAAACTTCGAGTAGCATCCCGCCGTTATAGAAGTCATACATGAAATCACAAGTCCACCGTTTGGTAATCTTTCCATGTGCCATGAAAATGATACGTTTGATGTCGAACGTATTGTCCGGTTTGGCAGCGTCGTCATATGTATATCCGAGTTGCGCATATCCTGCAAGGCTGATACGCTCTTTCAGGGTGTTCACTACCTGGTTCAGTGAGGTCGTTTTCTCTTGTGCAACAAGAGTGTCTTGTATGCCGGTTAAGCATAGCACGATGACGGAGAGTTGGAGGAGTGTTTTTCGCATGAAGTAGTTGTTATTTGATTATGGTTGATACTTATCAAACAAGGGCAACTCTTTTCACAAAGAATTGCCCTTTTATTTTTAACCTTGTAAAAATCAGCTATAAATTCTTATTCTTGAATAGCAGCGATACCCGGAAGAATTTTTCCTTCGATTGCTTCGAGCAATGCGCCACCACCGGTTGAAACATAAGATACACCGCTAGCCAAACCGAACTTGTTGACACAAGCTACAGAGTCACCACCACCAACAAGTGAGAAAGCGCCGTTCTTAGTTGCTTCAACGATAGCTTCACCTACTGTACGTGAGCCGTGAGTGAAGTTTTCAAATTCGAATACGCCCGTAGGACCGTTCCAAAGAATAGTCTTTGATTCTTTGATAACGTTAGCGAAGATTTCTTCAGTCTTAGGGCCGATGTCAAGACCTTCCCATCCGTCAGGAATTTCGTCAACCGGACAGAATTTAGTATTTGCATCGTTAGAGAAAGCGTCAGCAATCTTGGCATCAACAGCCAAAACAAGGTTTACACCTTTTTCTTTTGCTTTCTTGATCAAGTCCAAAGCCAGGTCGAGTTTGTCGTCCTCACAGATAGAGATACCGATTTTACCCCCCATAGCTTTAGTAAATGTATAAGTCATACCACCTGCGATAATCAGGTTGTCCACCTTGCCCAGCAGGTTTTCGATGATTTCGATTTTAGAAGAAACTTTAGAGCCACCCATGATAGCAGTGAACGGACGTTTGATGTCGTTCAATACTTTATCAACAGCTTTCACTTCTTTCTCCATCAGGTAACCGAACATCTTGTTGTCTACATCGAAATGTTTAGCAATCAATGCAGTAGAAGCATGAGCACGGTGAGCAGTACCGAATGCGTCATTAACGTAGCAGTCAGCGTAAGAAGCCAATTTCTTGGTAAATTCTTTCTGGCTTTCTTTTACAGCCTTCTTGGCAGCAGCCTTTTCTTCGTCTGTCGCGTCTTCCGCCAAACCTCTTGGTTTGCCTTCTTCTTCAGCATAGAAACGAAGATTTTCGAGCAACAGAACTTCGCCCGGTTGCAGGGCAGCAGCTTTTACAGCAGCTTCTTCACCCATGCAGTCATTAGCAAACTGAACTTCAACGCCCAGTAATTCAGACAGGTGCTTGATGATATGTTTCAAAGAAAATTTATCGGCAACGCCTTTCGGACGGCCCAAGTGAGAGCCAATGATAATGCTACCACCGTCTGCCAGAATCTTCTTCAAAGTAGGAAGAGCTGCACGCATACGAGTGTCATCTGTAATGTTGAAGTTTTCGTCCAGGGGCACATTGAAGTCCACGCGAACAAATGCCTTTTTACCGGCAAAATTGAATTTGTCAATTGTCTGCATAATACTCTATTTTTATTTAAAAGTGTTTTTAAAATTCTTCTTTTAGAATGACCGCAAAGTTACTATTTATTTCGGTTCTCTGCTATTAAATCGTTATTTATTCTTGCCTTTTGGTGTCTCTTTTGTAACTTTATAAGTGTTGCAGAAATATTTGCACATCATTTGCAAACCACAGGTGACACATTTTGGAGTGCGTGCCTGACAAACATAACGACCGTGCAGGATGAGCCAGTGATGGGCAATCGGTACGAGTTTTTCCGGAATATTCTTCATCAACTCCTTTTCTACACTGAACGGAGTTGTGCAACTGTCCGGCACTAATCCGATGCGGTGACTGACGCGGAACACATGCGTATCCACCGCCATGGCAGCCTTGTTGAATACCACGGACTGAATGACATTCGCCGTCTTTCTCCCCACACCAGGCAGTTTTATCAAATCTTCCATATTGTCCGGCACCTGGCTATTGAAGTCATTTACCAGCATTTTCGCCATTCCCACCAGATGTTTAGCCTTATTATTCGGATAAGACACACTTCGGATATATTCGAAAACCACTTCTGGCGTAGTGGCCGCAAGGGCTTCCGGTGTCGGGAAATCCCTGTACAAAGGCGGAGTGATTATATTCACCCGCTTGTCCGTACATTGTGCGGAAAGGATTACGGCAATCAGCAACTCATACGGGTTATTGTAATGTAATTCAGTCTCCGCCACAGGCACGTTTTCTTGAAACCAGGCGATTATTTTCTCATAACGTTCTTTCTTTCTCATCGTAGTTTGTTTTTATGATAATGAGGCGTTACTTTGATTCTGAAATAGATAGCGGAAACCACCGTCAGGCAGGCTCCGAAAAGATAGGCTTTGTCAAATGTACTGATTTCCGCAATATATCCCCCGACCAGCATACCGATACCGATTCCCACATCCCAGGACGTGAGATAGGTTGAAGTGGCTGTTCCTCGTTGGCTGTTGGGTGCAAGATTCACAAACAGCGTATTGAATGCCGGAAACATAATCCCGAACCCGATACCCATCAGCAGTGCAATACCGAAAAACAGAACCGTGCAAGCCCTATCATTCCACTGAATCAGATACACACAGACCGAAAGCAGGAAAAAGCTGCAAACCACCAAATATAATCCGGCAGCTATTACTTGTGTTATTTTTCCCCGGTCTACCAGTTTCCCCGAAAATATCCGCGAGATAGCCATGCCGACTGCCATAAAGGTAAAGAAGAACCCTGTTTGTGTGCGAAGCCCTATCTCATGGGCATACATCGCCACATAATTGGTCGTCATACCATACGGAATGGAAAGCAACAGCAGGCTAAGTCCCGCAGGCATTCCCTTTAGCAGGATAAAGCGGTCGAGGGAAATAGGTTCCCGTTTCACAGGGGGCTTATAGGGCGTCTTTACCAGACTTGCGGATAAAAAGCCCAAAATGCAGGAACCGAGCGCATAACAGAAGATTGTGGGAAAAGACACTCCCGCGTCATGCAGGAACAATCCGAACATCGGCCCGATGGACATCGCCATATTGTTTGTAAGCCCGTAATAACCCAACCCTTCCCCTCTGCGGGACGAAGGCATAATATCGATTACCACCGTATTGCCACCTACCGTGACCATCCCGAATGAGACGCCATGTATGATTCGGAATATAATAAATAAGGTAAGGGATCCGGCAATGAGATAGCCGCCAAACATCATCATAAAGATGAAGTAAGCGAAAAGATAGAGAGGCTTGCGGGCAAAAGTATCGAGCAGATAACCGGAAAACGGACGGATGCAGAGTGCCGCCACCGTATAACAGGAAAGCACGATACCGATAGTCGAGTTTCCGGCTTGGAAAAATTCGGATAAATAGAACGGCAAAACGGGAATCAACAACCAAAAACCGAAGTAGAGCAGGAAGTTGGCCGCCAAGATGAAACAATAACTGGAAGTAATGAGTCTATCCTTTGCCATAATGAATATTATTTAATGTATCAATAATACTAATGTGCCAATTTCCTGCGGATAAAGCGCAGCATATTGGCACATTAGTATGTATGTGAACACATTATTTAGTATGCCGCTTCGAATTCTTTTAAGAAGCGTGTGTCGTTTTCGGAGAACATACGAAGGTCTTTCACCTGATATTTCAGGTTCGTGATACGTTCGATACCCATACCGAGGGCATAGCCGCTGTACACTTTGCTGTCGATACCGTTGGATTCAAGTACGTTCGGGTCTACCATGCCGCAACCGAGAATTTCCACCCAACCGGTGTGCTTGCAGAACGGACAACCTTTTCCACCGCAGATATTACAGCTAATATCCATTTCCGCACTAGGCTCGGTGAACGGGAAATAAGACGGACGCAGACGAATCTTCGTATCCGCGCCGAACATTTCCTTGGCGAACAACAGCAATACCTGCTTCAAATCCGTGAACGATACATCTTTGTCTACATACAGCGCTTCTACCTGGTGGAAGAAACAGTGTGCACGGTAGCTGATAGCTTCGTTACGATATACACGTCCCGGACAGATGATGCGGATAGGAGGTTTTGAAGTTTCCATGACGCGGGTCTGCACAGAAGAAGTATGCGTACGCAATACTACATCCGGGTGAGCTTCGATAAAGAAAGTATCCTGCATGTCGCGTGCCGGATGGTCTTCGGCAAAGTTCAACGCCGAGAATACATGCCAGTCGTCTTCGATTTCAGGGCCTTCAGCGATGCTGAATCCCAGACGGGCAAAAATATCAATGACTTCGTTCTTTACAATGGTAAGCGGGTGGCGTGTACCCAGTTCTACGGGATAAGCCGAACGCGTCAAATCCAGTCCGTCGCAACCGTTGTCCTGACTTTCAAACTGCTCTTTCAGCGCGTTGATTTTATCCTGCGCCTTTGTTTTCAGTTCATTCAGTCTCATGCCGACTTCCTTTTTCTGTTCGGCGGCTACGTTACGGAAATCCGCCATTAAGTCGTTAATGGCTCCCTTCTTGCTAAGGTATTTGATGCGGAGAGCTTCGAGTTCTTCGGCATTGGAGGCGTGCAAGGCTTCCACCTCTTTCAGAAGTTGTTCAATCTTAGCTATCATATTCTTGATATATTGTTATTCAGTTTCTTAGTAAAAACCTTGCAAAGATATAATATTTATTTCAGTTGGTGAAATCTATATAGACGTTTTTATAGAGCAGCTTACTTTAGGTTCGGATTTAAAATTGCGTCCTCGTAAGGATAGGGGACATACATTTTGCTGTCATCCCATGTACCCGTGACGGGTACGATTTCCTTTCTTTTCACTCCGGGAGCCACCTCAATCTCCGGGTTTTCCTTGCGGTATTCAAAATGGTCTTTGTACCGGTACATTCTGAACATATCCCTGGCTCTGCTCGCAATGCCGCCCCAATAATAGCCTGCCATTTCCCAACCGTGTTCATTGTAGGCAGCTTCCGCCAGTTCTTCGGGACTCATCGTTTCTTCATAAAAATTGGTTTCTTTGCCATCAGCCCTGTTGCGTACCTTATTTAATACTTCGATGGCTTTTGCGTTAATCTCTCCCGAACGTCCTGTCGCTTCGGCATACCAACAATATACCTGTGAAAGCCGTATCAGTTGGAAAGTCTTTTCGCCTGCGGCATTGACCGGGGCGGGATTGGTGTAATCAAACTCCGTTCCGCGCACGGCACCTTCCACGGTTTTCATGAAAACGGGCGCAACCACTTCGCGGGAAGGGGGATTAGTGTCATACCACCAGTCGTATTCCTTACCGTCGTTTAATATGATTTTGGGAAAGTAAGTGGCGTCTTTGCGCGGGCCTTCCGGAAATTCTTTCCAAAACTTGATTTCCCCGTTTGTATCTCCCCATCCGCCTTGTGCCATGTCCTGAAGAAAGTCGGTCAGAGGGGCAGCCTGGTTCGTTTGATCCCTGTTATAATAGATACCCAGCAGGAGTTCCGTATTCTTATTATTGTATTCCCAGGAATATACTTTGCTGTATTCATCCAGTAGTTTATAATAATAGGTATGATTCTCTGTACCGTCAATCACTTCCTTGGCTTTGCCGGCAGCCAGTTTATAATATTCCGTGCCCTTGTTGAGCGGCCAACCTGCCATGCACATGTACACATATGCCATTGTCGCTTTCACTGCTCCCCGGCTTACGGCGATATTCATTCCGTTTCTGGCATAAGGCTCTTTGGTATAATTTACAGGGCAGTCTGTTTCCGCTATTTTCAGGTCGGATACAATCAGTTCATATATCTCTTCTTCCGTTTTCAATGGGGCGTTGTAATTGATTTCTTCCTCTAACATGACAGGTACCTTTCCCCAGGTTGTCACCAAATAGAAATAAGAATAAGCTCTCCAGTAATGTGCCTGTCCGATGGCTGCCTTGATTTCATCTTCTGATACATCAGGGGTGCGTCCGGCATTGTTTATGATAAAGTTGGCTGCCTTGATAACCTTGAAACGTTGTTCCCACATGCTGGACAACCATGAATTATTATCTTTCACATCGAACTGGTCATGCTCCCTGAGCGGCTGTTTGTTACTGGAAGGGTGGGTGGAGATATCATCGCCGACCAAAAAGTTAGTGCCGCAAAGGTTGTTACTGGCTTGCGAACTTGCTATCACGGAATACAATGCAGTCAGTGACGCATCGAGGTCTTCCTTGTTGCTGAAGAAATTCTCCGAAGTCAACTGTCCTTTAGGGTCTTCTGTCAGGAAGTCGTTGCACGAAACCAGGCACAAGCCCGCCAAAACGAATGGCAATGTCCTTCTGATATATTTATATGCTGTTTTCATCTTGTTCTTATATTAATAGGTCAATGGTTAAAATCTGATTTTAGCACCGAAAGTAATAGTTCTCGGAATAGGATAAGCGCCATAGTCCAGACCGTCGTAACTGGTATAAACTTCCGGATCCATTCCTTTGTAACGGGTGATGGTGAAAAGATCCTGCGCGCTTACGGACAACTGTATGCTCGCGAATTTGGCAACCCGTTTCGGGATACGGTACGAAATACTGATGTTCTTCAATTTCACGAAAGAAGCGTCTTCCAGCCAGAAGTCCGAGTTCGCATAATTTTTGCTGTCCGTATTGGTAAGGCTCGGATAAGCAGCTTCCGCTTTGTTGCTTATATGATCCCAACCTTTGAAGTATGCATCCCGCAAGGTGACGAAACGTGAATTTCCGGTCATGGAAGCCGCCGTGTAACGGCTTATATTCAGACGGTTGTATCCGGTGGCGGCATTGAAGAAGATATTTACAGTCCAGTTCTTCCAATTGATTGTATTGTTCCATCCCATTGTCCATTTCGGGCTTGCCTGTCCTTTGACTACCAAGTCTTCGGAAGTAGGGCTCGTGGTCAGGCTGCCGTCCGCTTTCTGATAAAGATTGGCGCCTTTGTCATCGAAACCTTTCCATTGATATACATAGAAAGACCCCATCGGGTAACCCGGTTTCATGATTTGCATCGCGCCGCCCAAGTCGCTGTAATTAGCTGTCAATACAAAATCGCTGCCGGCAAGGTCGGTTATTTCATTCTTCACGTAAGCGGCGTTGAAACTTGTTTCCCAAGTCACGGTTCCTTTCACCGGGAAGGTGTTGACGGAGAATTCGACTCCCGTATTGCGCAACTCGCCCTGGTTTACCCAATACGTACCGCCGCCGTTATACTTGGGCACTTGTTTTTGGAAGAGCAGGTCTTTGGTCATTTTCTTGAACCAGTCGAATGTGATATTGAAACCACCCAGGCTCAAGTCTACCCCGAGGTCGTATTGATAAGTCTTTTCCCATGTGATGCCGGGCGTAGGAAACTGATTTCCCCAATATCCGGTGTAAGCGTTGGAAGTCCCCCAGCCGTAAGCTACGCCCGACAGCATTCCTAAGGTACTGTAAGCACCGATATCCTGATTACCGGTCACACCGAAACTACCTCTTAGTTTTAATTGTTCCAGTACATGCTGGTTACTCATGAATTTTTCCTTTGCTATATCCCAGGCTACTGCCGCAGATGGGAAATAACCCCATTTATTATCTCCCTGAAATTTGGAAGAACCGTCGGCTCTCAATGCCGCAGTAATAAAATACCGCTTCTTGTAGTCGTAATTGGCACGTATGATTCCTGAAGCCAGAGACGCTTCCGTGTACGAGTTACTTGCGTTCCTTATCGCGGCGTTGGCGATATTCCAGTATCCTACACTCTCATTGTTCAGGTTCGAGCCGTTACCTTGCAGGCTTGTGTCCCATGAACGGCTTATTTCCCATACGGCCATCGCCGTGACACTGTGGTCGCCGAATTGTCTCTGCCAGGTCAGGTTATTGGTATTCTGCCAGTAGTTGTGCATATTGCTGGTATTACTCATGCTATTGATAGCGCCGGGTGCTTCCAGTTTAGATTTGAAAGAGTAGGAAGGACTATGGTCGTAGTCATAACCACCCTGCACGGAGAGGGTAAGTCCTTTCATTATTTTAAATAAGAAAGTCAGGTTCGCGTTCAGGTTATAACTGTAACTGTCGCTGTAATTCACCATCAGTTCACCGTATGGGTTCGAACCGTTGGCGATGTTGTACGGGTCTCTGTTATATACGCCGGTTTCCGGGTCTTTCATTTCCATCGTAGGAGAGAAGTTGGTGATGTGAAACCAGTTGGCACCGTCGTTGTGCTTATGCAGACTGGTGGCGTTCATCTTTGCCGATATTGTCAGCCACGGTTTTACATCCGCGTCAATATTTGCCCGGATACCATACCGTTTGTAATTCGTCTCGATGGTGACCGCTTCCTGATCCAGTACATTCCCTGAAATAAGATATTTCACCTTGGCGTTTCCACCCGATATGTTCAGCCGATAATCCTGCGTCACTCCGGTGTGGGTGATAAGGTCTGCCCAGTTAATCCCTTTCGTTCCGTTCTTGTAAGCCGCGAGGTTTTCGGGCGAGATAGTGGACGAACCGCGGATGTCATTCAGTGCTGTCGCATACTCGTACGCATTTAATAAATCATACTGCTTTCTCACGGTAGAAAGACCGATGGACGCGTCAAACGTAATACTTGCCTTTCCCTCGCTGCCGCCTTTGGTGGTGATTAATATAACGCCATTCGACCCCCGCGAACCGTAAATGGCAGTGGAAGAAGCGTCTTTCAGAACTTCCATAGACTGGATGTCCGACGGATTAAGACCATCTAACCCACTGGAAGATATGATTCCGTCAATTACATACAACGGGTCACTACTCTTATTAATAGAAGTAGTACCACGTACGCGTACCTTCATGCCTGCTCCGGGCACACCGCTTGTCGCGGTAACTTCCACACCGGGGGTACGGCCCTGAAGTATGTTTTCCACCCGCTTCACCGGCTGATTCCTGAACTGCCGGGTCGACACACCCGAAACAGAACCCGTCAAGTCGCTTTTCTTGACTGTTCCGTATCCTACCACTACTACTTCTTCAAGTAACTGGTTATCTTCTTTCAGTATGATATTGAGCGTGCCCCTTTTTCTTACCTTTATCTCCTGCGGATGATATCCGATGTAAGAAATAATGAGAGTAGCCCCTTGTGGCGCTTCCAGTGAGAATTTGCCGTCCATATCACTGGTCGTTCCGGTTTCTTCGCCTTTTATTAGTACAGAGGCTCCGATGATAGTTTCTCCTTGTTCATCATAGATAATTCCCTTTATTGTTCTGTTGTCGTCTCCCCCGGCTTCCTGTATTTCTGTCGGCTGTTCTTCAGGCATACTTGCTGCCTGTGAAAACAGATGGGATGGTAAAAGAAACATAAAAAGAACGCTTAACAACCATTTGCTTTTTCTTATTACTTTCATGTTTGATTAAGTTTAGATTTGTTATAGGGGTTGAATATGGTTATTATTTAACAAGCAACGTGCCAGAATACAGCGTGTTATCTGTTTGTTGGGTGAAAATGCTTGATTATTAGTGATATATAATGGATGAAAAAAGAGTAAACTTATTTGATGTGTAGAACCGGAAATTGTGTTGTTGTGTAAAAAATCCACAGTGTTGTGGAGTGTATTCCACATTCCCGGTATATATTCCCGATAATTCAGTTTTTTTCTTTGAGTATATTTGTCGGGAAGGGCGAATGTTTACGTAAGATGTTTTTATTCAGCTACATTTTTTTATGTACCATCGAAATAATTTGTATCTTTGTTCCCGATACGTACCGAAAATCCGGCAACTTATGAAAAAGATTGTTTTCACTCTTCTGCTTTTGACTTTTTCTTTCCGCCTTATGGCTCAAATAGATTATTTGGAGCCGGTGCGACCTTTTTCTACTTATAAAGGTGAGTTGGGCGAATATTATCGTAATGTGTTTTCTTTACTAAATACAGGTTTTCAGAAACAACCTTATGGACGTTTTGTAGCTATCCCTTCCTTTTCACCCGAATATGCAATGTCGGTTGAAAAGAGGAACGGGCGTTATTCCCTGATTTCAAATACGCTGTCGCGTACCTACTGGCAAGCGGAGAAAGGAACAGTGGGAGTGGAGACTAAGTCGGTAGTAATCAGCGCATCCCTTTACCAGTCTTTAGGAGCTATTTTTCGTTTAGTCACCGAGCAGATACAGGATTTGGATGGTTCCAGTGCAGGTTTGGACGGAATTGTCTATTATTTCTTTTCTACTGATGCGAATGGGAAAGAACAGATGGGGCGTAAATGGTCGCCTGCCAAGGGAACTTTGATGGAACGTCTGGTGTTGGTTTGCCAGTCGGCATATATGTTGTCCAAAGGTGACAATATTTCGGAGCCGACTTTGGCGGAAGAGGCTGCCGCCTTATTGAAATCGTTGCAGCAACGTACTAAGGAAGAACCGGATGCTTATAAGAAACCGATGTATGTAGGCATTTATCAGATAGGCCCCCGTTCACAAACGCTTTCGGGTAGGCAAGTCGAAGAACTGGCTCACTTTCCGGACATGAGTGCGGAAGAATATATCGCCGGACAGATGATTTATCCGGAAAGCCTTTTGGAAAAGAATGTATCAGGATATGTCCTCTGTGAATTTACTATTGACAAAGAGGGAGTGATCCTTCGTCCGCACATTCTGCGTTCCACTCATCCTGAATTTGCGGAAGAAGCACTTCGCATAGTGAAAGGGATGCCGAAATGGTCGCCTGCCCTTGTCGGGGGAAAGCCGTCGGATAGTAATTATACCTTGTATATTCCTTTCCGGCCGAAGAGTTATCGTGCCAAATAAATCAGTACTCTCTCCCAAATAAAAAAACACCGAGGATACACCCGTTTCCCTATGGGGAAACGGACACTCATCTTATAGGATAATAGTACCTTTAATTTCTTCAAAAATCATTAAAACGACAAACTTATCCTGCTCTTAATTGTCTTATAGCCATGAACCTATAAAAAAGAAAACTTATGGATGATATGATTAACAGACATGATTCGATTGCCGAAGAGAATATCGAACCGAATGGTCGTCCGGCTACGAACGATTTTGAAGAATGGAGCGGCGAGGTGGCCGACCGTGCCGACAATGTGTTCAAGAATGACAAGAAGGACGGTCCTATCAAGGATCGTAAGAAACGTATAAAGGAAATGGATGAAGTGATAAAAAAAGACCTTGAATAAAGGTCTTTTTTTATTTTAGTGCACATAAAGCATAATAGGTTATTCGAGAGCGTAAAGTTACTCCATAAAATAAATCAAAAAAGAGCAACTCTTTTCAGAATTGCTCTTTTTTTAGTGGAGAGTATCGGACTCGAACCGATCACCTCGACACTGCCAGTGTCGCGCTCTAGCCAGATGAGCTAACCCCCCTTTTTCAACCTTATATGATAACGTTTGCAAACGAATCCTTTTTTGTTGGCGCAAATATAATGCAATATTCTGAAATAATTGCTATGTTTGCGGTAAATAATTGTTTGAAAAAAAAATATGCTGATTTATAATACTACTTTTCAGGTGGACGATGCCATCCACGACAATTTTTTGATTTGGATAAAAGAATTCTATATTCCCGAAGTGCAAAAACACGGTACATTGAAAGCGCCGCGCATTTGCCGGATTCTGAGTCATCGGGAAGATGGAAGTGCCTATTCTCTGCAATGGGAAGTGGAAAGCAGCGGATTGCTGCATCGTTGGCATTTGGAACAGGGAGTGCGTTTGAATGACGAACTTACAAAAATATTTAAAGATAAAGTGGTCGGATTTCCGACATTAATGGAGATAGTGGAGTGATTCAGCCGGTAAAGGAAAAGATAATCCTGGGGATTGACCCCGGTACGACAATCATGGGATACGGAGTCTTGAGAATCAAAGGAACCAAGCCCGAAATGATTGCCATGGGAATTATCGACTTGCGCAAATTTGCCAATCACTATCTGAAACTGCGCCATATCCACGAACGGGTATTGGGAATTATTGAAAGTTATCTGCCTGACGAACTGGCTATTGAAGCTCCATTCTTCGGTAAGAACGTGCAGTCTATGCTGAAACTGGGACGTGCGCAGGGAGTAGCGATGGCGGCGGCATTGAGCCGTGATATTCCTATCACCGAATACGCCCCTTTGAAGATAAAGATGGCGATTACCGGAAACGGACAGGCTTCGAAAGAGCAGGTGGCGGATATGTTACAGCGGATGCTCCGTCTCTCGAAAGAAGATATGCCTGTCTTTATGGACGCTACGGACGGACTGGCTGCCGCCTACTGTCATTTTCTGCAAATGGGACGCCCTGTCATGGAAAAGGGGTATAGTAGCTGGAAGGATTTTATAGCGAAGAATCCGGATAAGGTAAAGTAAACTGATGGGTTACTGATAGATTATAGAAGATAATCATAGAACGAAAAACGTTATCACAGGAGAGTATTAGGATGGGAATTAATTATTCAGCAATAGTAGGGGTTACTACAGTGGCAACAGTGATGAGTTGCTCTTCAGCGAAAAAGGAATATGCTTCTTTTGAGTTATATCCGGTTCGCACTGGAAGTCTTACGGAAATGGAATATGCGCCGGAAGCAACTAAGTTTATTCTTTGGTCGCCGACAGCGGAAGAAGTGCGCCTGATGCTTTATGATGAAGGCGAAGGAGGACACGCTTACGAAACAGTGAAGATGGAGCGCGGAGAGGACGGAACCTGGACTACCATAGTAAACAAGGACTTGCTCGATAAATTCTATGCTTTCAATGTGAAGATTGACGATAAGTGGCAGGGAGACACTCCGGGCATCAACGCCCATGCGGTCGGAGTGAATGGAAAACGTGCCGCTATCATTGACTGGAAGTCAACGAACCCGGAAGGGTGGGAGAGCGACCGGCGTCCACCGTTGAAATCTCCTGCCGATATGATTATCTACGAAATGCACCACCGTGACTTTTCCGTCGATTCTACTTCAGGAATAAAGAACAAAGGAAAATACCTCGCACTGACCGAACACGGAACGATGAACTCGGACAAACTATTGACCGGCATCGACCATCTGATAGAACTGGGCGTGACGCACGTCCATCTCCTTCCTTCTTATGACTATGCTTCCGTAGATGAAACGAAACTGGACGAAAACCAGTACAACTGGGGATACGACCCGTTGAACTACAACGTCCCCGACGGTTCCTACGCAACTGACCCTTATCAGCCTGCCACCCGTGTGAAAGAATTCAAGCAAATGGTGCAGGCACTTCACAAAGCTGGTATCCGTGTGATTATGGATGTAGTCTACAACCATACTTTCAATACGGCAGAAAGTAACTTTGAACGTACCGTTCCCGGCTATTTTTACCGTCAGAAAGAAGACGGCAGCTTGGCGAATGGTTCGGGATGCGGCAATGAGACGGCAAGCGAGCGCCCTATGATGCGTAAGTTTATGATAGAATCCGTCCTCTACTGGATGAAGGAATATCATATTGATGGTTTCCGCTTTGACCTGATGGGAGTGCATGACATCGAGACAATGAACGAAATCCGCAAGGCGGTGAACGGAGTAGACCCGACAATTTGCATCTATGGTGAAGGCTGGGCGGCCGAAACTCCCCAATATCCCGCTGATTCCCTGGCAATGAAAGGAAACGCTGCCCATATGCCGGGAATAGCCGTTTTCTCCGACGAACTGCGTGACGGACTCTGCGGCCCTGTTTGGGAAAAAGACAAAGGAGCTTTCCTTGCCGGAGTTCCGGGTGGGGAGAATAGTGTCAAGTTTGGTATCGTAGGAGCTATTGAGCATCCGCAAGTACGGTATGATTCGGTGAATTACAGTCAGAAGCCGTGGGCGGAACAACCGACTCAAATGATCGGCTACGTCTCCTGTCACGATGGCTTGTGCCTGACAGACCGATTGAAAGCGAGTATGCCGGGGATTACTCCCGAACAACTTGTACGCCTTGATAAATTGGCGCAAACGGTCGTCTTTACTTCGCAGGGCATTCCGTTTATCTATGCCGGAGAAGAAGTGATGCGTGACAAACAAGGAGTGGATAACAGTTACAAAAGTCCGGATGCGGTCAATGCCATTGACTGGAGACGCAAAACGACGAATGGCGATGTCTTCATGTACTACAAACGGCTGATAGACCTTCGCAAAACCCATCCCGCTTTCCGTATGGGAGATGCGGACAAAGTTCGGAAACATTTGGAGTTTCTTCCCGTAGAAGGCAGGAACCTGATTGCGTTCCGCCTGAAAGACCATGCCAACGGGGATCGTTGGGGAGATATTGTCGTTGCTTACAACTCCCGTACTACGCCTGCCCGTCTTGAAGTGCCTGCCGGCAAATACACAGTCGTGTGCAAAGACGGTATGATAGACGTCCGCGGATTGGGAACGCAAACCGGGGCGGAAGTGATTGTCCCCGGTCAGTCTGCGCTGATAATGTATAAGTAAAACTCACTTTGCTGCTTGCACCTGCCTTCTAAAGCCTGTCTTAGCTTGGATGTAACATGGTAAAACGTATTTGTAACATTTGCAAACGCTGATGTAACAGACAAGAAACATTCTGAATCGTAATTCCTCGGCGGTAGGGAATAAACTTCTTAAGTTTGCACTGTGACATTTCGGATGGTTTTTCCTTTCAAATGCTCACAGGCTAAAACATAAGAGAAAATACAGAATGAATAAAATAAATAACAGTACCATGAAAGCACAGACTCAAAAAGTGTCGATGGCCGAGAAAATCGGTTATAGCCTGGGAGACGGTTCTGCGAACCTGATTTTCCAGATGATGATGATGTTCCAACTTTTCTTTTATACAGATGTGTTCGGAATCAAAGCAACAGCAGCAGGAATGATATTACTCGTCGCACGCATATTCGATGCGTTTGTCGATCCCGTGGTAGGCATCCTGTCCGATAGAACCAATACCCGTTGGGGGAAATACCGCCCCTGGCTATTGTGGACGGCTATCCCTTTTGCTGTATTCTTCATCCTGGCATTTACGACACCCGACCTTAGCGAGCGTGGTAAAATAATCTATGCAGGTATTACATATACCTTATTAATGTCCATTTATTCCTTCAACAACACACCTTATGCTTCCCTGGGTGGCGTAATGACCAGTGATATAAAGGAACGTACCAGTATTTCGTCCATCCGTTTCGTGACGGCTACGATAGCCACTTTCGTTGTACAAGGACTTACTCTGCCGTTAGTCTCTAAATTCGGACAGGGAGACGACCAGCGCGGATGGTTTCTGACAATCACTCTGTTTGCTGTTATCGGAGTCATTCTATTAGTAATCACTTTCTTTTCTGCGAAAGAACGTATTACTCCGCCTGTGGGACAGAAGACTTCCGTGAAACAGGACTTTAAGGACATTGTAAGCAGCCGTCCCTGGAAGTCTATGTTTATCCTGACCCTTTTCCTGTTTACGACATTGGCTATGTGGGGCAGCAGTATGTCCTACTATTTTAATTACTTCGTAGATAAGACAGCCCTTTTCGATTTCCTGCAAAACTTCGGACTGGTGAGGGTAGAAGGGGAAACGTATGGAATGTGGCATACTTTTCTTGATGCTTTCGGCTTGATAGCGCAGCCTGACCATAGCAATGTATTTGCCGTAGGTTTCAGTCTGTTCAATATGATTGGTCAGATTATCACTTTAGCGGGTGTAATTTTGCTTTCCGGCTATCTTTCCAATATCTTTGGCAAGCGGAATGTGTTCTTGATTTGTCTGGCACTGACCGCATTGTTTACAGCTTTGTTTTTTATGGTAGATTCAACGAGCATCGGCACGATATTCATCATAAACTGTTTGAAGAGCTTGGCTTACGCACCTACCATCCCGTTGCTTTGGGCGATGATGGGTGATGTAGCCGACCACTCCGAATGGGTGAACCATCGCCGTGCTACGGGTTTTGTCTTTGCAGGAGTGGTTTTTGCATTGAAAGCCGGATTAGGTATCGGTGGAGCTATCTGCGGTGCGATTGTCGATTCGTTCGGTTTCATCCCTAATGTAGCACAAACAGAGAGTGCGCTCTTTGGCATTCGCCTGACGTCCAGTGTGATTCCTTCTATTACATTCTTTATCGGAGTGATTGCGTTGTTCTTCTATCCGATTTCAAAGAAATTGAATGAGCATATTCAGGCAGACCTGACAAAACGAAGACTGGAAAACAATTGATTAATAATTAATAGAATTAGATAAATATGAAGATTTCGACAAAAACAACTGTATCATTCTTATGGGTTGTGGCAGCATTGATAGCAGGCTCTTCGATAGCTTCTGCGCAAGAAAAGAATACTTTGAAAGAAGCCTTGAAAGATAAATTCCTGATAGGAACGGCAGTGAATACACAACAGGCATCCGGCAAAGATAAAGTAGGAGCAGAGGTTATCCGGAAACAATTTAATGCCATTGTAGCGGAGAATTGCATGAAAAGCCAGGAAATCCATCCCGAAGAGAACCGTTATAACTTTACAAAGGCGGATGAATTTGTTGCATTCGGCGAGAAAAACAATTTGACGGTTACAGGACATACCTTGATATGGCACACTCAACTTTCCCGTTGGTTCTGCGTGGATAAGGATGGCAAAAATGTTTCTCCCGAACTCTTGAAGAAACGGATGAAAGAACATATCACCACCGTTGTGAAACGTTACAAAGGCCGTATCAAAGGTTGGGATGTAGTGAATGAAGCATTTGAAGATAATGGTTCGTATCGTAAGACGAAGTTTTATGAGATTTTGGGAGAAGAGTATATTCCTCTGGCTTTCCAGTATGCACACGAAGCCGACCCGAACGCCGAATTATACTACAACGACTATTCAATGGCTCTTCCGGGAAGAAGGGCAGCTGTTGTGAAACTGGTGAAAGACTTGAAAAAACGGGGTATCCGTATTGATGCCATAGGTATGCAGGGACATGTCGGCATGGAGTATCCGAAAATCAGTGAATTTGAAAAGAGTATGCTTGCTTTTGCCGAAACAGGAGTAAAGGTGATGATAACGGAACTGGATCTGACAGTTATTCCCTCACCGAATCCCAATGTCGGTGCGGAAGTCTCCGCTTCTTTCGAATATAAGAAAGAGATGAACCCCTATCCGAAGGAACTGCCTGAAGAAATGGCAAAGGCATGGACAGCGCGTATGAACGACTTCTTCCGTCTTTTCCTGAAACATCGGGATATTATAACCAGGGTTACCCTTTGGGGAGTGGCCGACCATAACTCCTGGCGCAACGACTGGCCGATGAATGGACGCACGGATTATCCGTTGCTTTTCGACCGCAACTACCAACCGAAACCGATAGTCGACTTGATTATCAAAGAAGCAGCGCGGAAATGAATCGTTTGTCCGGGCGATAATAATAATTAAAAAAGAATAGAACCATGAAAACAGAAAAAAGATATTTAGTTCCCAATGATTATATGGCTGATCCTGCCGTACACGTATTTGACGGCAAACTCTACATTTACCCTTCTCATGACTGGGAAAGCGGGATTGCCGAAAATGACAACGGGGATCATTTCAACATGAAAGACTATCACGTCTATTCTACGGACGATGTGATGAACGGTGAGATTACCGACCACGGTGTAGTGCTGTCCACAGAGGATATTCCGTGGGCGGGACGTCAACTTTGGGATTGCGATGTCGCTTTGAAGAACGGTAAGTATTATATGTATTTCCCGTTGAAAGACCGGAATGACATATTCCGTATCGGAGTGGCTGTCAGCGATAATCCATACGGCCCTTTTGTGCCGGAAGCCAACCCGATGAAGGGAAGTTATAGTATCGACCCTGCCGTGTTGGATGATGGCGACGGTAATTACTATATGTATTTCGGTGGTTTGTGGGGCGGACAACTTCAACGTTACCGGAATAATAAGGCGTTGGAATCGGCTGTTCTGCCGGAAGGAGAGGAAGAGGCTTTGCCGGCTCGTATAGCCCGTTTGAGTGGGGATATGATGGAATTTGCGGAAGAACCCCGTCCGGTGATAATTTTGGATGAGAACGGCAAGCCGTTGACAGCAGGAGATACCGACCGTCGTTTCTTTGAAGCTTCCTGGGTACATAAATATAATGGTAAATACTATTTCTCTTATTCTACGGGAGACACCCATCTGCTTTGTTATGCGATTGGCGACAATCCTTACGGGCCGTTTATCTATCAGGGCGTTATCCTTACTCCAGTAGTGGGGTGGACTACCCATCATGCCATTGTGGAATTCAAAGGCAAGTGGTACTTGTTCCATCACGACTGTGTGCCGTCCGAAGGGAAGACATGGCTTCGTAGTCTGAAAGTCTGTGAACTCCAATATGATGCGGACGGGCGGATTATCACCATTGAAGGAATAGATAAACTTTGAACTATTACTTGTGAGAATAATATCTATATTATTAGCCTTGTTTTTCTGTCTTTCGTCCCGTGCGGAAGATGGAAGCGCCCTGTGGCTTCGCTATGCGACGGGTGCTAAGGCGGAAATTAGTTGCAGGAAACAATCGCCGACATTGAATATTGCCGTTTCCGAATTACAGAAACATTGGAAAGGCGGTATACCTGTGGCTTTGGAAGTAAATGCAACTAAAGAACTGCGTGCACTTGGAAATGAAGGATACACCATCCGTACTTCTGCCGACGGCAAGCAAATCACTATTGCTTCTTCCGGTGAACAAGGCGTGCTTTATGGAACTTACCACTTACTCCGTCTGCAAGCTACGGAACAGCTTTTGAATCCAAACCCAAGCTCAAATTCAAGCTCAGACTCAAACTCAGACTCAAACTTGAGTTCAAACTCTAATCCGGACTCAAGCTTGAACGCTCTGAATATCTCGGAAAAACCGGATTACCGGATTCGTATCCTGAACCATTGGGACAATCTGGACGGAACGATTGAGCGTGGCTATGCCGGACATTCATTTTGGAAGTGGGAAGAACTTCCTGCCGTAATCTCTCCCCGTTACGAAGCCTACGCACGTGCCAATGCTTCTATCGGCATCAACGCAACCGTGGTGAATAACGTTAACGCAAGTCCCAGGATTCTTTCCGACGACTATCTGCAAAAAGTAAAAGCACTGGCTGATATCTTCCGTCCTTACGGATTGAAAGTATATCTCTCTATCAATTTTTCATCTCCGGCAGCCCTGGGTGGCTTACCTACTTCCGACTCTTTGAATAAAGAAGTAATCGCCTGGTGGAAGAAGAAAGCAAAAGAGATTTACTCCCTGATTCCCGATTTCGGCGGCTTCCTGGTGAAAGCGAATTCCGAAGGACAGCCCGGCCCGTGTGATTACGGACGTACTCATGCCGAAGGAGCGAATATGCTTGCCGATGTATTGAAACCTTATCGCGGCATCGTCATGTGGCGTGCTTTCGTTTATTCGCCTACGGACAGCGACCGTGCCAAGCAGGCCTACCTTGAATTTGAACCTTTGGATGGAAAGTTCCGCGACAATGTAATTGTGCAGATAAAGAACGGCCCGATTGACTTCCAACCCCGTGAACCGTTCAGTCCGCTATTAGGAGCCATGAAGAAAACGCCCGTGATGCCGGAATTCCAAATCACACAGGAGTATCTGGGCTTCTCCAACCACCTTGCCTTTCTCGCTCCCATGTGGAAGGAATGTTTGGATAGTGACACTTACGTGCAAGGCGCAGGTTCTACCATCGCCCGTGTGACGGATGGCTCTCTGTTTTCTCATCCGTTGACTGCTATTGCCGGAGTTACCAACATCGGCGACGATGTAAACTGGTGCGGGCATCCTTTTGCGCAAGCCAACTGGTATGCCTTCGGGCGTCTCGCCTGGAAACATTCCCTTTCATCCGAAGAGATAGGCGAAGAATGGCTGAAGCAAACCTTTCTACCCATTTCCGAACAGTCACGCAGTGATTCCGCAAATGAACTGTCCCAAAAAGAGAGACAACAACTTCACTCTCAACTCTCCCTTCTCAACTCTCAATTTCTCCAAAAGTCGAGGGAAGCAGTAGTCGATTATATGATGCCCCTCGGACTGCATCACATCTTTGCATGGGGACATCATTACGGGCCGGAACCCTGGTGTGATATTCCCGGCGCCCGTCCCGACTGGATGCCTTCTTATTATCATAGGGCGGATAAGGACGGCATCGGATTCGACCGTAGCAGCAAAGGAAGCAATGCGACTGCACAATATCATTCTCCTTTATGCGAACAACTGGATGACGTAGACGTCTGTCCCGAAAACCTGCTTCTCTGGTTCCATCATGTGCCTTGGACTTATCAGATGAAAAGCGGTCGGACACTTTGGGCGGAGTTATGCTATGCCTACGACCGTGGCGTGCAAGAAACCAGAAACTTCCAGAAGATATGGGACAGCATGGAGAAGTATGTCGATTCGGAGCGTTTCCGTGACGTACAGCATCGGTTGAAGATTCAGGCGCGGGATGCAGTGTGGTGGAAAGATGCCTGTTTACTGTATTTCCAGCAATTCAGCAAGCAGCCGATACCTTATGAACTGGAACGTCCGGTGCATGAATTGAAAGATATGATGGAATACAAACTGAATATCACTAATTTTGAATGTCCGCCTTACGGATTTACCCGATAGAATGATTATATTTGCATCTTGATTATAAGAAACAAATAACAAACCATTAATTAGCAAACAATGAAATTCAGCAACGTAAGATTATTAGTGAAAGACTTCGCCAAATGCTTCAAATTCTAC